>Ga0307512_10002353_pt1 | contig 24239 bp, 23 predicted proteins | sample 14_EM_MG_FD_200267 | JGI IMG/M metagenome (GOLD analysis project Ga0307512, IMG submission 200267) | Populus trichocarpa ectomycorrhiza microbial communities from riparian zone in the Pacific Northwest, United States - 14_EM | ecosystem: Host-associated > Plants > Roots > Unclassified | place... | reverse complement strand
TGGGTTTTGGACGTGGGAGGGAACGCAGGAGTGGGCGGGGGCTGGTGGTTGTGAGGACGCGAAATGTGGTTCGGGAGAGGAGACGTCCGGCTGTGAGGTGGAGCATGGCGCCGTGGGGGACGGTGGTGATGACGACGGGTGGAGTGATGTCGAGGCGTTGTCGAGGTGTTGTCGAGGCCGTTGGAAGCCGCGCTGGTGCCTTAATTTTCTTAGCGTTACCGCGCTGCGTCTACAGGGAGACGGACTATAAAACTACAAACTCCAATTCACGTATTTGAAATGTTTGAATAAGTCGTTTTACAGACACCATAGCATCGGAACATCAGTAATATTTATCAGTTTTAAACCCCCAAGTGTTTCTTCAAACTTCAATGTCACCCCAAAGAGGCTAGCGTCTTCTATCCCTGCCGCACATCCGGCGCCACAACTCTAACCTCACCTCTTCATCATCCCTTCTCCACGACAATGCCTACCTCTCAATCGAAACCCCACCCCCTCCTCGCGGTAGGGACCCACCTGCACACCGCCTGCCTAGCCTCAAGCCTAATCCTCCACTTTCCTACCCTTGTCGGCAGCCCCTCCAGCACCCTCCTCAACACTCTCCCCATCCTCGCCCTCCTACAAAGCGGCTACCTCCTCCTCGTGCACGCACCTCCCTCCACCCCCAAAAAGCGGCGTAAACCTGCAACGACGATCTCATCCTTAGTCACACCTCTCCTTCTGAGCCTGGCATTCTCGCTCATCGTCGGCGCACCCATCCTGTACCTACTCCTGGTCCTCTTCGGCGCGCCAGTGACTACGCATTTCTCGGAGACGGCGCTGACCGGCGCGCACATGGCACTACTGGCGTGTTTTCCGCTGGTATTCCAGCTTGGTGTTGATGGGGTGAAGTGGAGGGAGGTTGTGGCGTGCCAGGCTACGGTCGACGAGGCGTTTCTGGGCGCCGTTGGGGCGTGTGTGGGCGCTTGGGCAGGCGCGGTGCCGATTCCGCTTGGTAGGGTTTCCGCTATGTGGAGGGGATAGGGCTAACACGGCACAGATTGGGATCGCGAGTGGCAGAGGTGGCCGGTTACTATTTTGACGGGGGCGTATGCTGGGTATCTTGTGGGGAAGACGGTGGGATGGGCGGGGTGGGGGAGGAAGATGCCGTTTTGAGGAGATGGGGTGGAGTGGGGTGGTGTATGATATGGTGTTGGTACGGCAGATGGACAGGGAGAAGTGAGAGGGATGTATAATAGGTTTATAGATGGGTAATAGGAGTCGTGATTGTGCGTTGGGTTAGAGTTCTAATGTCACAGGTGTTCGGAGACTTTGACAATGTCTAGATTTCTGGGTCGCGAGCATACGCTGCAGACGGTTACGCCTCATCGTACATACCCCATCCACTCGATAACATAGGGGCGTTCGGAAACCCGGGTTCGATTGGCGTTCAGGAGGCTTGCCCCAACCAGCTTTTAAGCACTATCTCTAGCCAGCCCAGATCGACTGTCTCCAAGTGCGCTTGATCACCGTCTCCAACTGCACGTCCAAGTGCATCTCTAAATGTACCTGAGCGCCGTGTCTAGGTGTACTTTAGTACCATCTCAGCTAGTGTCTCAGTTAGTCCAGATCGACCGTGTGTAGAGTACATATATAGATAGACACAGATAGTTAGATGCCATAATTAGTCTGATCGATACAAATAAGTCTATGCGAGACGAATAAGCCTGTGCGAGATATATAAGTCTGATTGTAGGATGAGAGGAGTTTTAGGAGCATAGAGTGATCAAGAAGACCTGCGTAAGCGAGGAAGTCCGAAACTATGTCCACTTAAAAACTAGATTTTTATAGCATCCTGAAGGTACTTCATAATCTCCAGGATATTCTCGAAGTGCCTCGCTTAGCTTCCGGAGCTTTTAGGAGTACCTGGGCTGGCTCGGCTCACGAAGCTAATCCCTGGCATACCCTTTCTATGACGACAACGCCCCTATATATGGGGTGATTCCGTGTACAGCATTCGATAAAAGAACTTGAAGGCTAATGAATGTATTCAGAACAAATCAGAGGAGCTTGTTATAAAAGCCTATCAAAAGAGTCTGGTGCCAGACCAGTAAAGCAAATGCTTTATTCAAGTCGAATGTTAATAATTTTGAATAGTGCTCCATAAACACATGTAGGTTGATTGAACTTCCAAGCCTCTAACCGCTTCATCTCACTCTCTATCTTTGATCTACCCGCTCCATTTTACCAGTCGCCTTCTCGACCGCTTCAATCACCATTTCCCTCATTCTACCTTCCACAAGCACTTGTAAACCCTCAGCGGTAACGCCTCCAGGTGTGGCGACTTTTTTGCTCAGCATATCTGGATGTTCGCCATTGATAACAAGTTCCGCCATGCCCTTGATGGCCTTTGCTGCCATATTTATTGCTTCTTCTCCTTCTATTCCCATCACCTCCGCACCAGACGCTAAAGCTTCAAGAAAAAGAGCTGCGAAAGCTGGACCTGTTGCGCAAAGGACTGTGGCTGCGCTCATAACGTTGGTATTGACAAACTTGACGTGCCCGATCCGTGTGAAAATCCAGCTTACAAGCGCGCTGTTCTCCTTCGAAAGCGGAGGAGAGGGCTCGGCGATAATCGTCATGGATGAGCGAACGATTGCAGCAATGTTGGGGATTGCACAGACAACGCGGCAAGGCTCGTCCGTTTGAGGTTCTGCTCCCGCAATAGAGCCGTAAAGCACCTCTTGCACCCTCTCAGCTGTCACGCCTGCAAGAATCGAGATCAACAACTTTCCCTTCAACGCACTCCTTATTCCCCTCGCGCCGAGGACTTCCGATAAAGCAGAAGGTTTGCAAGCTAGCAAAACAACAGCTGCCTCTTTCACGCCTCTGAGGTTCTCGTCTTGCAATATGGTGATAGAAGAGAGATGTTCAGGTAGGGATGACTGGATTCGAGCTGCAGATTGAGAGCTCCGAACGCATGCTATGAAGCGGGACGGCAGACGCGGAAGAGCCGATTCAGGATGCATAGAAGATGAAGGTGTAGAGAGTGTATTTTCCATAGAGGAAAGAATGCCAGAAAGAATGGCAATACCCATCGTCCCTAATGGAGGTTAATAATGGGGGGTTGGGCGGAGCAGGAATCATGACGGTACCACAGCCTACAATGGTGAGAGTGGGCCCGGAAGAGACGCTGGCAAAAGAGGTAGTAGACATGATGCTCGTTAGTGGCGTTATGCTTTTCCTTGGTTGTTGATCCGGACTGTTCAGCACCTTATAACAACGAGTGCAAAACGTCCAAAGGAAGAAGTAGATGATCGCAGACCTTGATCATATGTTATTAAAAGCAGGTCTATCGAAATGCGCAAGACTAGAAAGAGACCCACCCTATACAATGGTATGTGATCGTGTGGGCGAGTGACGCGCTGTGCGTTGAACACTTTTAGTTCGCGAATGTTGGCAATGAACAGTAGAAATGCATGGCACTCTTGATCCACTCTCTTATATATAAGAAAAATCTTAGAACCCCGCAGTATGCCAAGATTTTGCTTCACATTACACTGCGGCCAGATGTTTCAGTCATATATTTAGCTTGAGGAATACCCTTGTTGCACTTCTCTCTATTATTACTTTGATGACAGTAGGCCTTGAAGTGGGCGTTGGTGCCTACGTAGGCACCAACGCAGCTACGACATCATGGCGAATCACGTCGGTTTTTTTACTAGCCTGGGCGGTACCGGAATTCACTGACACAATATATTTATATTCAAAAGAAGTCCACCTGCTTAGAACAATGACCCTATTCAATCTGCAGTAACGAATCTTGACACTTTTTTCCAACTAACAATCTCAACGTCGCGTCTTATAGCCGTGCTCACTCCTACATTTCGCATCCTCAAGTGCCTTCTTGAGCCCCTCCCTATCCCTCGGAATCAATCTGACCTTAAAATCCTTCGGTATAGCCACCATCGCATCCTTTGCGCTGTTGTATTCGATATAGTCGGTATTGGGCGGGAATTTCTCGCTGGCTACAATCTGGTAGCTGGTGATCAGACGGACAAGCATAATATATAGTAGCCTGTTGGCGATAGTGCTGCCAGAGCAGGCACGCGAACCGCCCCCAAAAGAAAGGTGCTGAAGTCCAACGCTGGGCCGCTCTATCGGAATTGGAGATGTTGCGTCGAGCCAGCGAGTCGGATCAAAGTTACGAGCGGTGGGGCCGAAATGGGATGTGTCTAAAAGGTTGTAAACATGTTAGTGATGGTCGACAGAAATGACAGATATGGGGACGTGTGCATATAGAGAGAGGCATTGAGGTGGAATTCAAGTGTCAGTGTAGCCGTACCGTGATTAGCTGCCTGTGCGTTTACCAAGATCATCGTCTTGGCGGGAATGATCGAGCCGTTCCAGTTCAATTCCGAAGTAGTCTTGCGAGGTGGGATCATAGGGGTTACTGTGTAATAGCGTAGAGCCTCCTTGACGATCGCTTTAACGTATGGCACTTTCTCCTCTTGGTAACTGGTTTGCCATGCCTCGCTGATATTGGGGTAATATCTTTTAATATCCTCGTATGCTTTTTCTTGGATCTTTTCACCTTCGAGTGTTGACAACGATCCAATACAAGAAACCAGAGTTCCGGGAATGCTTTCGAATCCACCAGAGACAAGGGACAAACAAATAGACGTAACCTCCGCGCTGCTTAACTTCGAGTCCACATCTTTGAGAACGGTCGATGCGACGCAAGGTCTATCAGTTTCTTGTTGTATCATATCCTTGACAGTACTAAGGAGGATATCTAGGTATTTGTCTCTTCTAGCGCGTAGCTCCTTTCCGCGACGGGTTTTTTCACTGTTCGGGAAATAGCGCAGGATTGGGACGTAATCCTGATAGTTCGCTGATGCAGATCGCAATAGGGAGATAGCAGAACCAACTTCCAAGATCTCTCGTAGCATATCATCATAAACTGAGTCCATTCTGATACCGTACCCAAGCGTTAAGGTTGTGTTTAAGGCATAACGCTGGAGATAGGGTTTGACGCTGATCTCGACTGTGCCGAATTTGCTATCTTTCTCTATATCCCTGATAACGCAGTATGACTCAAAGTCAAACATCTCAACATAGTTTTTGATTGCACGCCGACCTAAAGTTACTGCTGCGGCGTTTCTCTTCCTCTTGCACGATTCGTCCCAAGGGCTTGATCCAATGGTGAATCCTTGAGTAGAGGATATCACACCGTGAAAAGTGTACAAAGTAGGTCTATCGATCACGTTTGACTGATGCCCGATAAGCATACGTCGACAGTCCTCGAAGGAGTTGACTACTACTGCTCGGGTATTGCCCAGACGAATTTGAAAAACAGAGTGCTTGTACTGATGCCATAACTTTTCGCATGTAGAAGCATGATCTTCGCCAAGAAGGGGGAGATGACCGACAAGAGGAAGTGCGTTCGGAATTTCTGGGATGCCTTTGATTCGCTTGATATCGGTAAAAGTAAATAACTGAGGACCGTAAGATCGTGTTAGCGATATAGAACATCTGCTCAAGTTGACTTGAGGTCGAGGATAATGTCCTTACCCAGTGTAGATACAAAAGTAATGCTGCCAGCAGCATAAAACCACCGATGAGATGACTTGTTTCAAGCCCCATCTTTTGTAATATGAGATCACTTTGAGAATTGCTTGAAATAGCTAGAAGCTTATACTTCGTTCCTTTATAGCCAAACTTTCTTCTGCGTGAGAGTTAGATATTGTTAAGCCCTGGAAGATGTTTTGTCTTTGAGAGGTATCAGATTGCGAACTCGAAGCTTGTCTACGAACACCGATATTGTTAGTCTCTAGGTTTTGCGATTGTTTTCTGGGTCTGCCTGCCTGCTGAGAGCTAAAGAAAGAGAATGGCGTTTCGAGGTGGTATTCCACGCAATTATGGTCTTTACTAGTGGTTATTGCTTATTATTCTATGATGCCGCATCGCCGAATATGTCGAACCGTGAGAGTACCACTGCTCTTGGTATTTTCAACCTAAGACTATGCGTCTAGTCGTTGTTACAATGGTAGTTGATCAACTCCAAAACTTGTGTATGTACGTGGTGTAATCCGGATATCTACTGTTAAAACAAGGATTGCGATCGGATGATGCGGATTAAACAGCGCAAATGTGCGCATACATAGGATTTGACAGGGGTCTCCATTCCGCCGATCCGACATAGGAAGTTCTTTTTTGCGAGCATTGATCTGTATGAATATCTGCATGCTGTCAGAGTTGATCAGTGCTTCTATTTCCGAGCATCAGTATGGCCGCGGAAATGCTGTAGGGGCTAGAGGTGCGATAACGCCAATGACGAATTGGAGGCTATGACGAATATTACTGATCTTCAGTGTTGCAACTCGGTGAAACTACTTTGCCTATGTGGTTATTCGTCACCGTATTCTACACAAAAGTTGAAACTCGTCAGAGCCTCCAGTTCGTCATGGGTGCTGTCGCGCCTCTACATGAGGTTTAGTTCTAGCCCAGCCATACATAATCTGCCGTTACAATCTATCGTGAAGTTGGGGCATTTATTGTTCCAACACATTGGCTTGGCACTTTCAGGCGGTTGGAGTGGTTGGAGGTATTCGGGATACATCTGAAGTGGCCTTCTCAAAGCCTCAATGAAGTATTCTAGATAGTGGAAGTTACGTTTACGCTTTGTATGGAATGTGATGCTGCATACACTCACACTGTACTGCTGATATAACTCTTAACGAGTCCTAATATCTGCTGCACATAACTAAACGAATCTCGTTTTCTTAAACAATTGTTGAATTCTTTCATATTTTAATAGACGGACAAGCAGATACAAAAATTGAACTTCAGTATGTCCTTCCCCTCCGCGTAACCCCTATAGAGATAGAGACAGCCCATCCATGTAATTTCATTCTTCACACCTGACAACGTAAGCGAAGGACCTAGAAACATATGATTTGATATTACCGTTTTTTGAGATGTCGGCTATGTATCCAATACTGCAGGAAGCATTAATACAACTCCTTTGTCCTTTGTTGTTGGTACTCCAATGCAGTCATCTCTTCGTATGCCGCCGGTCTCCCCGGCACTATGAAGTCTGGTAGTGGGCCTACTGGCGTATTACGGTCTGCCTTGAAAAATAATATACACGAGTATCTGTCCGGGCAGATACCCTCCTTCTTGTCCTTCATCGAAGCTGGAATAGAAACTTGGTGGACACCCGCACGTATAACGTCGTTGGTCCATCGCTGGAAGGTGTCGCTAATATTAACGACCATTTCAGTTGGAGAATCGGGGTCGCCGGGAGTAACAGGCACGAAATTCTTCGGAGATTTACGGTCTTGCAGCTCGAGTCCGCCAACCGTGTCCTGGAAAAGAAGAGTGATAATGCCGAAGTCGGTATGTGGCCAAGTGCGCTTGATTTTACCTTTGCTCAAGGTCTCCAGACTGACTTTCGGGTAATGGTTTAATCGTATCTCGCTAGCTGCAGGAATGCAGCGCGAAACAAATGCACCCGGTGTAAGCTTCAATCCAATCTCCATAGCTGCCATTATTTGTAGGCCCACACCTTGAAGAATCTCATAGCACTTCTCCATCAGCGACTGGAATCCAGGTAAATCCTCTTCGCGGGGCCATTTGTTAAGATATAGTTTGTCATTGGCCGGACCAGCGTCGAAATGCTCCTATAAATCAGTTATTGGTAAGATATCGGCTAATTACCAAGATGAAGATCGGAACTTGCTCTCTCATCTTTGCCCAATTCTCCATTGAGATTTCCCTCCCAGAGTCTTGACGTCTGCTCAGAACCCGCCCAGCTCCATCCTCGCTGTGGGTGAGGACCAGGGACATTGACAATCCGAGATTTCGCTTCTTGTGGCAAGCTGAAAAACTGTCTAGTCTGTATAATAACCGTCCGTGAGCACATACGTGTAGCTTCAGCGGTGACTTCATACCGATTCGAGGAAGTTTTGGACCGTCCCCTCGGGCACGCCATGATTGATAATCTTCACGAACCCATGGTCTCTGAAACTGTCGACAAGAGCGTTGCTGAGCTCAATACGCTCCAGCTCAGACCCGCGAAGGAACTTGGAGAAGTCAAGTGTTGGAAGCTCCATTTGTTTTTAGCGGACAAGAGTATACCGATTGAAGAGTTTAAGCCGCTGTGAGAGGGATTATGGAGATGCAATGGATTCACTCGATCGATCGTTATGGATTGTATTATAACAAGAGCCATTCACTCTTTTGTATTGTTTAGATGACTATCAAGTTCCGCGAATTGCAAGCGTGGATCTAAGTAAACTTGCATTACCAATCAACCTTCTCCAAAACGGGGTGATTGGCCTCAGAATTGGCATCTGAAGCTCGAAGAGTGCGAAAATTTTACGGTCGTAAAACTCTCAACTAAATCCCGGCAGTTCTAGGCTCGATCAGGTCTCTGTTGCTGAGTTGTCGTCCGGGGCCAAATAACTTGAGTATGTTGGAACAAATCATCGAGACAGTTTCAAATGACTTCAGTTACCCACATTTAAGCAGCTCGGCAGTTACAGAAACCCGTAGTTGTCGGTTTAGATTTCCGAATCAACTAAAGAGTATATTTGTAGAGCTATTATTCACTCAAAGGAGTCAACAACTGCGGTATGTAGACGGATTCGTGAGCTATTCTGAGACAATTAAAGCGAACGAAGTCGACTAACGAAGCCAGGTTTTCGCCATGCACCCCATATCAATCAAAGCTTGTATTCTGTAGAGTCATTACTGACGTCTGAAAGTCAGCTACAGCCAAGATGAGAAGGATTTGTATCTCTAGATGCATGTGAGGTAATTTGAGTTTGTTACAGGTGAGGCTAATTATAGAGTAGAAGTACATCATCGATAGCCTCGAAGTCTGATCAGACCTTGTTAACTTGCGCAATTTTGAGCTTGTTAACTATGCGATGATCTTATTACATGTTACAGCGGTTTGAAAACTTGTAGTAGTTTCTTACTTTTTGATAGGCATGGATACAGAGTTTGGACTTGGTTTGGCAGGGGAAACGCCGTTCTCTTTTCATGCGTTAACCTACAGGAAATATCCCACAGAATGTTGTCTGCAGCGGCAGTAGATCGTTCCAAACGTCTGAGGCATATTTCGCCATGATGAATGCTTGATTTTTGCAAATATCGATGCGATTGAGTGTATACTCAATCGCTATACTATCTCTAATCGATCACTTTTACACGGCTTTGCGCATACGGAATATTCCAGCATTCCCTCTCCTAATGGACGAAGTTATCGGAAATGGAAAACCGTAGCCTAGGGTTGGATGAACCCAATAGTCCTTATACTATCCATAGCAAGTTATTGAGTGGGTTAGGGTTTTTGAGTTTCCGGTAACTTGAAAATCAGTCGAGCAATAGGTATCAGCTCAGGTGCTCAAGCCCCATACACTGGGTTAGACGGGGAAGTTGATCAGACCTGGTAGTGAGTGAATCAGTACTCTAGAAGTCAATCACACCACAATTATTGATGAATTAGGTCAACTCTGTTAGCTCGCTTTGCATCACTTAGTTTCACCTCTCTCTAGAGATTGTAGGTGAGAAACTATTGTTGATAATCGGTGGTGGGGCGGGCAGATTCACTTTTGGGTACTGATCCACTTTCATGTCTGATTCATTTCCCGCCCAACACGTTCGATTAATTTTTCCCATGCTTACTAACAGTCAAAAACGAACTACAATTATTCAAACGACATACTAAGACCAGAAAATGAGTTTCGGCCTCCCACCCGTCTTCGCGCCCGATATCAACCCAATGAAGCTACTGAGTGTCAATCTCGGCCTATACGACAATCCCAACTCGGGCATAGGCTCTACTTCCACCTTTTCCACCTCATGCATGTTCCTCGAATTGAAGAAACACAAAGCCCCTGGTGTCGGCTCTACGTAGGCTTTCCGTCTTCCTGCCACCAGCTCTCGACTATAACCATAGGTTTCCGGATCTCGGAACTTGAGCGCTTCCTCTGTCCACTGAACGTCGTGAACGATGGTACGACCGCCTTTTACAGGGGCTAAATACAGGTTGAAAACAATCTGGCACTCGACTTGATTGATCATCCAGTCTTCAGTAATCGAGTCCCATGGAGACCAGTCGCAATGAACGTGTGTTGCATCGTTTAGGGCACGGAACACCCCCGAGAAGTACCTTTTGTTCGGACCTTCAGTAGCAACTTCAACGTCCCAGTCCGGAACAAGGGTGGCAATTCGGTCGACCACTTGGCTCCAAGCATTGATACCGGTTTTTTTGGCCAAGGTAGTATGCAGTTCAAGCCATTTATCAGCTTCAAGGAAGTACTGTTCTTTTTCTGGGGTATCATCAGCTCTGAAACACATTGTAAAAAATTATAAGATGTACCATTCGTTCTATTTTTAAAGTCCTTTGCGGCTTGTGCTTGGTATTCGAATTGAGCGACACCAACTTTGGTCAGGAGAGGACCAGTGTTATGTTTGTAGGGGGTGAGCTTCGGGCTAAGCTCCTTTTCGTACTTCCAAGCAACTTCAGGGGAAAGAAAGCCTGGTTCTTTAATGAGGGGGGTTTTGCCGTAGAGGAGGTCAAGGAGATTATTGCGTGTTAGAGGAACATCAGTGGTCCTCTTCCACTCGGACTGGTACGTGGACTGAGGTGATAGCTTCGTCGTAAGTAGCTCGGCTGTCGAGGGAGTCGCATTCGCCATATGCCTGCTGAAGAGACTGGGTCTCAGCGAGATGGATCTGGTGAAAGAAACCCTGCCCATAGTAGGTGTTTGTTTGTAGAATACAGACCACTGCAGTGGTAGAGAAAGATATTTATGCCAGGTTGTATTCGATGTTATGCACTCAATCAAGAGACAAGATTAGCTCAGATGGCCCTTGCCATGCACATTCACAATCAAGAACGTCTGTTGGCATTGCCGGGCACATTTTACCCCTAGCATTGATCACTGAGCATGATAGTAGAGTATTTGCTACGTTCCACCAAGCGGTCCGAATGTTTCATAAATTACCTTAGAAAGTTCTTATTATACCACCCCACCATGGTGCGTTGGTTATACACCGCAAGTCCCAGATGGGAAACATACTGGTAGTGGCTGAACGTCCTCTTTTGGAAACTGGGTCCAGAATGCAGCTAGCTACAATAGCTGCCGATGGATCTACCGGTGATGCAGCCCTCTTCCATTGATAATAAATAACATCTAGAGTGTTTCGAACGCTTGTGCTAGTATCCCATTGCATTTACCCTACAACACTTAGCATTACCAATACCGGCCCCAACTTTGCGTTTGAACTTTGTTCATCCTCGGCTCTGTTCGTCTCACATAGCCCACGCAACTTGGTCTTTCCATCCAAATCTCGTGTGCCTCATTTATAATAGCTCGCAGCGAAAAATCGATAGAAAATTTGCTACCTGGAGAACGCAACGAAAGTTTGGAAAGATGCCACAATCTCCGGAAATTATCGATGCAAACAGTGGCAACGGTATCTACAGAGTTGGAAACGTTACGAATGGCGCTGAGAAGGTCAGTGCATGGCAGCAACCGGGCCCGGCAGCATTTGATTTTCGCAGTAAGTTCCTGCGGGTCCCTTTGCAAGGCTTAGTAGTGCTCATTCTTAATTAAAGGCGACATAACAACTACTTCCACGCCAGCGATGCTATGTGCGATAAAACATGCAGGCGTGAATGATGGCTGGAGTGGAAGTGGGGCCGCAAGCTTCGAAGCACACGTCGCCCAGCTAGCCTCTCGCGAAGCCGGAGTATTCATGATCTCTAGTACTATGAGCAACCAAGTTGCCATCCGCACACATCTTGCACAGCCTCCTAATGGTGTGATGTGTGATGCGCGCAGCCATATAATCCACCAGGAAGCTGGCGGTGTCGCAAGCATGTCTGGCGCACTTCCCCAGATACTACTGCCCAGCAATGGACTGTACCTGACGGCGGAGGACATCAAGCGAAAGATTGTCCTTTCAGACGGCAGCGACGCGTGCACCTGCCCTACACGATTGATTCATCTCGAAAATCCGCTCGGAGGTGTTATTATGCCTCTCGCAGAGCTACGTCGAATCAAGCGGTTTGCGGCGGATCATGGGCTCAAAGTGCACATGGACGGCGCCCGGCTCTGGGAAGCGGTTGTTGCTGGGGCGGGCAGCTTGCCCGAGTTCTGCTCCGAGGTGGACAGCGTAAATCTGTGTCTGACAAAAGGATTAGGGGCGCCAGTGGGTAGCATTCTGGTAGGCGATGGGGAATTTGTGAGGCACGCAAGGTGGGTACGCAAGAGTATCGGCGGGGCAATGCGTCAGCCTGGAGTTGTTGCTGCGGTTGCATGGGCTGCTCTGGACGAAGCTTTTGGGCGGGATCCATCCGGACGAGAAAGCTTGCTGGGGAGAAGCCATCAGCTCGCGAAAAGGATGGCGGACTATTGGATTCACCTGGGGGGAAAGTTATCAGTACCGCGAGAAACAAATATGGTATGGCTGGACTTGGAAGCGGCTGGTATCAATGAGGAGGCGTGGGAGAAGCAAGGCGAGAGAAATGGGTTGTTGTTGCATTGCTCCAGGCTTGTTATGCATTATCGTGAGTTCACCGAAACTTGCTTGCAACAGTTCCTCCCTTGCAATTGCTAATGAAGTTTATAGAGATCTCCAACGAAGCCATTGAAAAGCTGGAAGCTTTCATGAGGCAAGTCATGATGGAATCTGATAGAAAGGGTCACATTTGCAATGTTATTCCTCGCAATGAAGCTGTAGCAAGACTAGCGGCCTCGATGAAAGAAGCCATGACAATGTCCGCACTGCAAAAGTTGCAGCAGATCTAGATTAGTTTTAGTAATTGGTTTACTAGTGTAAGGCGAGAATTTAGCAGTATATTTGGGACAGTGAGGGCAAGCAAAATCAATCGGTCGAGTATATTACAGACACCTGATACACCATGAAAGCCTACATGCCCTAGTTCCAACTTCTACGGTGCTTCCTAGAGCATTACCCGTTTGAATGGGGTATTGTAAACCTCTCACAACGCAATCTCTATCATCTCAAGTGATGACACTCTGGGATCGAGACTGCCGTGAAATCAAATCACATATCGTCAGATCCGGGTAGATTGTGGGGTTATTGCAATATGTGGTTAAGTGCTTACCATCTCAATATCAGTCTTAACGCACTAACAAACCCTAACCCCATCGTTAGATCTCCAAATATTTTTTTTGCAACTTGGTCTCAGCAGTAAGGGGTGACACCTTTGGGTTAGCAACTATACTATACCGCTATTCTGCACGGTATCAGAGAAAGTATACGGAGCTGCCGGTTAGCGAGCGATGGCGCGCATTTGAGCAGGATATATCCTTGTATAATTACCGACATGAGTTTCTGTTGGATGGCGAAGCTTCTCAGGAACACCCTTTGACGGGTTGCGCACCTTTGAGCAGGATATGTCGCTTGTAGCACTACATGCATAAGTTTTTGCAAGACGGCTGTACCTAAGTGGTTAAGGCTGTAATTCAGGAGAAACCCTTTGCAAGCGTGCATTGGGGGGCGAACCTTTGAGCAGGATATCAGGACCCATTAGTTTGAGACGATCAACGTCTAGATACGTTGGCCTATGGTAGGCATAGACTGAGAACGGCTGTTGGTATACGAAAATATCCCATGTGCAAAATCGAGCCGATAGGCACCTACCCAAAAATTGGATGTGCAACGTCATAAGGGTCGCTCTATGTTGCGGAAGTGAAGGCAATTGATGTACTACTGAAAGTCGTATCACACAATTATTGAGGTATTCGTTGCAAACCTTTGAACAATTTGAATAGCATAGAATCAGAAATACTACACGCCCATGTATGTGGCCGGTTATACATGTATATCGGGGTTATTAGACCGTTTTGGATATGCTAATCATACGCAGCTCTTAGCTCTAACAAAAGAGCTTAGATAATGAAAATCAATACTTTCGCACAAAGTAAGTTACATCCTTGGCTACTATTTTGGATTCAAATGACTGCAACGTCATACTATTTGACTATCAGTAACTTAATTCAATATCTTCTCTGCAGTATTGCAAATAGATTTCGCAAATGCGTCGATCGCTCAACGCTAAATACTGGATGACGGGGAGGTCAAGAACCCAACGATATGCTTGAGCATAATAGCCTGCGCATAAGTCCTTAAGTATACAAGGAGTGCCGTGGGTTTCAGGTTGCCGTACTCCTACTGCCTAAAATGGCCTTCTTCAAGTTGTCCGTGTTCGGGCTGTCATTGGTGCAGATCTTGATTAATATAGCAAAATATTGGACCCCTATTTTTTTAAGTGCCCTGCATTCATAATTACAGATAGTTTGAAACTCTAATATTTTTGTGTAGGCATTATTAATTATTGCTGCACTCTACTACATTTCATTCAGCTATACCCACTACACAGCAACATGGCCATGGCCATTCGTAAAGGTACGGAAGAATTTCTTCAAGATTGATACGTGGTGATACTTATCATGGTATCAATTATTCGAGCATAAATCAGTGGTACTGAAATTATTTCTAGGACATCGGAAAAGAATTTCCGCTAGTCGAGCCTCTTCATGACTTCGATTGGGAGAAGACCGAGCCACTCAAGTTGCGCCCATTCAAGCCAAAATTCTTCCTTACCATGGGCATGTGGAGACTCTCCAACAACCTCAAGCTCCAATCCGCCAAGATTTCTGACCAGAATACACAGCGCTCGAGTCAACAAACATCTCTGAATTGATACAAATTGACCAAAATTTCTTCTCCCGCCTAGCGATCCGCGAAGAAATCCTAGCCACTGAACCCAATACGAGTGTCCGCGCGAATGATGCAGTCCAGCCTGCGGTCAACGAGCTCTATACGTTTCTCGTGAGGACATACCTCCCCAAACGCTTCCCCACATTGTTCCGCCTCTCCGCTACCTCCTCCACCCTTCTAAATCTCGTCTCCGGGGCGTTGTATCCACTGTCACCCTCTTCTACTGCTACAGCTACCCTCAAAACCATCGGCGGGCTTGTCGATGAGGACTTTATGCTGCTCCTCCCTTCACCTGACGGCGACGGCTACAGCCTGCAGGGCTACGTTGTTTGCTTCTCCAGCGGGTTTGCTCTCGACAAGATCTTCGGAGCCAAACTGCGCGACATCCATGCTGAGGTACCGAGGTATAAAGAGAAGCTCCAGGCCAACATGGATAAATGGTTTGAACGGCTGCAGCCGGGTCGATATGTTCGCCGCGCGAATGTAAATGACATTTGATTGAGGAAGTGTAGTCTTCGCATTAACTGTTTGCAGTGGACGATCACAACGCATGGCCAACTGCGGAACGCGGCTGGGGAGAACCAGCTCTATACCGACGATTGCAACGATGACCTCGAAATCGAGAACATCGATATCGCAAAGGTAAACCGTATCACCCTTATACTCCATCAACCAATACCCATCTACTGATTCTGTTCTTTCCTAGACGCATCTCCGTACCGAGCTACAGCACCTTCACCGCTTGCCATGCTCTCGTGCGGTGGTTTTTTCGTTTAAGACGTATTTATACCCTCTGACAGATGTTAAAGAAGAAGGCAATGGTGAAGCTCTTGCATCCGCCATTGAGGGCCTTACGCTAGGGAATGTACCTGAGATTGCACGATATAAGCGGGCTACTGTTTGGGGCAAAAGCTTGAGTAGGTGGCTAAGGAGCGTAGAGAGGGTGGAGATGAGAGGAAAAACGTGCTAGAAGTATGGAGAGGACACATGTGGCGGCGAGAAGTACATTGTATTCATATGATTCAACAAGACAAAAGCAATGAAACAATATCTGTTATTTTAAATCCAACACATAGCCTCATGATGAGATTTCAGTCTGTGGGAAGAGCCGATGCATGAGCTACGTAGTCTGTTCGCTTCCTACGTTTTACTTAGTCACATGCACTGAACTTAAATTTATATAGCATTCAATAAAGAAATTTCCAGGCTACTTTCTAAGATGCAAGACTTATTCGCGACAAAACCGACGTAAAATAAAGTTTGAAGTGATTCCTAGCCTTAAGCTCCTCACTCAAGCTCATACCGAAACTCCCTCCGAATTTTTTCCGCCAACTCCAAACAATCCTTACGCCCCTTTCTCGAAATCACCGAAAAATACGCCAAGTATGATAACTCGCTAGCCGTCGGTCCTGCCAGTCGATCTCCCCTCTTCATAACCGTTTTGTAATCCGGTACCTGGGCTCTCAACTCTGGACACCGATCCAACAGCTCCGCCCCTGGGTCCTCCGATTTCATGACTCCCGGGTGCTCTTCCGGTATTAGCAGTAGCACTAAAGTATACTGCGGCCCGCGAAGGAATGGGTTGGTAAGCGCTCTAAATCGCGTTTCGTCACCGATAGCGAAAAGAAGTTGCTGCGCAAAGTAGTCGACGCCGTATGTGAGGTGGACGGCGACAGACTCAAGATAACCGGCGGGACGGGCGTTGATCTCCAGGAGGTAGACGCTTACCTCACGCGTGGGTATTTCGCCGCGTTTGGGATAGAGGTCGAAGTGGCAATTTTCGGTAGCATAGTGCATGCTGGAATACCGCAAACGTGCTTCGCAGTGAAAGGTGCCGGTAGAGAAGCCTTGGCGAAGAATGCTTTTGTGGATAGAATCGCGGATTGCGATAATTTCGTTCTGGGGTAGGCCAGCCGGAAAGAGGTTTGCCGTTTCCTGGAAGTGATCGTCCGAGTTGGCATTTGGGGCATCCCCGCGACAGGGAAAGTCATCGGCGATCTCGTAGAAAACGAGTTCGTTATTCAAAAGGACGAAGTTGGCGTCAACTTCAGGACCGTCGATGTAAGGCTCAATAAGAACATCAGTTCTGCGTTGAGGGGATGTAGCGTGGCGTGTAGAGGCCTTTTCAACTGCCTTAAAAAGCTCTGTTTCGTTGGAGACTTTCGAGACGCATTCGCTGCCCCACCCCATACAAGGTTTAACGATGAGAGGATACGATAACGGTGGATGACCATTCGAGTTCAGTCGATTCTGGAGCTCAGTAACACTAAAAACACGGAAAGCTTGATCATTGTTGAGTTCCATCATCCGCGTCTTATATTTATCGCCAGCCAGGTCGTAGGAATCGGATGGCGAAGTTGGAAAACCTAATATTTCGCATGCTTTTGCGACTCCCATAACACGGGCGTCACTGACAGTCATAATTGCTTCGATTGGTTTATCGTAGTTGCGAACGGCTTCAACAATTCGCTCCACAAATCCTTCGTCGACGGCGATGCTGGCCGGTATGAATGCTTCCCGTAAGTAAGCGAAAGGTCCCTTGTCGTCTTCAAGCCAATGTCCAGGATTGTCAATTACGACTAGAGTAATGCCAAGGGCCCAAGCAGCCTCATACATGTGTTTGCTGACCTCAATATCTTTACGTCCCTCTACCCAAGCTAATCGTTTCCGAGGGATAGGTCCCGGTAATACCCAAGGGAATGAAATCCGGTTGTTTAGTTCCATGTCAAGCATGTGAAGCATTTCTTCCGGGGGATTGTCGAGCGCACTGCTGAGGAGTATCCCTCCTATAGCTGAAGAGACGAGTGCGACAAAGCTCCGCGGCCCAGCATGGCTAGAGATGGCAGATTTCACCGCTTGGAGGGGTGACAAAAATCCTTTAGCTTTAGTTACAAGCTCGCATCCGTTCAGGCGATGCTCCAAGAAATCCGCTCTGATGGTGTATCCATCGACTTCTGGGAGAATAAATTTGACGGCTGCCAGATATTCCCCGGTGGCAGCGCTAATGCTCGTGGCTTCGACACAGTCAAGGAGAAAGTCATGAGCTGCAGCACCGAGTTTGCTTGCCTCGAAATGAGAAATAGAGTTGTTTTGGCTGCTACCGTGATAGACATAGAGGCTTGCACTGGGGCCATCGAGCTGAGCTGCCGGAAGTGTTGACGTGGGGATGCGTTCGTCACTTTTGCGAAGCAACAAGTCCAAAGTCCTGCTGAGTCGCTTTTCCGAGTCTGGATTACCGGTATTGAGTGTCCATTGGCAATCAAACCAGTCTGCTTGTCTGGTTAATAATCCTTTCGAGCTCTTTGTTTGTTGATTGAATGTGTCTATGCTGAGTGCTTACCCATTCTGCCTGATGCGACGGCAATCAAACTGCATTTCTGTGTTGAAGACATAGAAATTTATTGTGTAAGGCGTAGAGAGGTCTATGAGTCACGATGGTGATTCGTTGTGTGTAATGGAAAGATGCAATTCCAGTTAACAACCAGAACTGGCACCACCCAGACTATGTATGACGAAATCAAAGAAATTCCAAGCCTCTGCTTGCTTTTGTAGATTGACTGAGTGTGATTGGTATGATATTTTTGCACAGGACGTCAGGTACATAGAGTGTGTGGGGTATCCTGTTGCAGGTCGGGGCCACGGCAAGCAGCCGCTATCGCCTTTTGAAGCAGAAACCCCGCAATTCCGCTCAAAATTGGGCCTGTAACTAGCCCCTACCCTAGCTGTATACCGGACGAACATAATACCAATTAATTAATCGAGGGAACTCTATGCGAGTGGGCAATGCTTATGTATTGGTCGGAACACATACGATAAGAGACATACTCCCATCTCTACCATCGAGCGCTTGAGTGCGTCCTCTCCGTCAAGAAGAATTCAGAAATTAGCAATGCAGAAAAGGTTATTCTCAGATGGTATCCTGTCGCGGGCTGCTAACTCATCGATTGCAGAAGTGTAACCCCAGAAAAATCTTTCATTGGGGTCCCTGCGGTTGCCGCGCAGTGTCTAGACGCAATTGAAAACGAAATTAAACCCATTGACGATGCCACCGATTCGAACCCTCCGATGATAATTACTCCAAACGAAAACGTGGAATTTCAACGACGCGATGCAACTGAAGAAGAGATCAGAAGTCTCCGACATATCGTTGATGACATCCCCAGCACTGTTTGGATAGTTGCACTTGCAGGCGCCGCAGAACGCTTCACTTACTATGCTGTCACAGCCCCCTGGCGTAAGCTCTTTCTTCTTGGAATTCTCACCTGGGTACGACGCTGAATCTCGGCAAGAGAACTACATGCAGAATGAGATGGACGATAAAGCACTTCCGGGCGCTCTTGGTCTTGGGCAATCCACAGCGACAAACATTTACAACGCCTTCTTCTTTTTCTCCTATCTGACCCCACTACCTTTCGCAATCATCTCGGATACCTGGCTTGGTCGCTATAGGACACTCTGCATCAGCCTTGCGTATGCTGTTTCTACTTGTTGCACGCTCGGCAGAGCTTGACTGACATATCTACAGATTTTACATGGCAGGTTGCGTAGTGATGTTTGCGACTTCTTTACCTATGTCCTTGCGGCATGGAGCCGGCGTGGGAGGTTTAGCTTCAGCTATGATTCTCATTGGACTCGGCGTAGGAGGTGTGAAATCTGCTTTCCCTCCGTTCCTAGGTGACAAAGGCCCATACTACACAGGGAAATAGTTGGCTAAATAGATTCGCAGGCGATCAATATACATATACAAAGCCGCAATTATTGAGGCGTAACGATGGGGAGTTTGTTATCGCAGATCGAACACTTACAATACAGTACATATACAATGTATTTTACTGGTAAGAAACACTCTCACGTGCAGCTACTAGCATCGCGATACCTGACGTGGATAGGTTTACTAACATTGCGGCATTATCATCTATTGCTGCTACTTGGTTGGAGAAGGTATACGGATTTTGGGCCGCTTATCTGTTGCCTACCTGCTTTTTGTGGATTGCGGTCATTTTGTTATTAGTGCAAGCAAATAAGCTTGGTCTGTCTCTCTATTGAGTTTTGAAATCGGAAACTTGCTGATTGGAAGTAGTCAAGGCACAACCTCAAGGAAATATATTACCGATGGCAGCGAGGACACTCCTATGCGCCGCAAAGAACAAGTTCAGGCTGGACGCTACGAAGCCCGCATACCAATTGGAGAATTTCGGCAAAACGGTCCCCTGGGATGAGACGTTTATCGCTGAAATGAAACGTGGCCTTATAGCCTGTCGAGTGATGTTAGTCAAGCCCTCCCTCATCCAGATAGGTAAATTTGCTGACACGAACTATTTAGATTCTCCTTCGTTCTCTTCTACTTATGTTTCAATCAGATATATAACAATCTTGTCTCACAAGCCGGTCAAATGCAGCTAAATGGAGTCCCTAATGATACCATCCAAGCTCTCAATGGCATCGGTTGCATCATTCTCGGGCCAATCTTCCAAAAGCTTCTCTACCCACTTTTGAACGACCACAAAATTGCCTTCGGTCCCATCGGACGCATCACAGCTGCCTTCATTACTATGGCAGCAGCAATGGCGTACGCAGCGGGTATCCAACGCCTTATCTACAATACTGGTCCCTGCTACGAAGAGCCTCTTGCCTGCCCCGCATCAGATTCCGGCCGCATTCCCAACAGTGTCAGCGTATGGATTCAGACTCCTGTTTATTTCATTCTCGCCGCAGCTGAGATTCTGGGGTTTGTCACGGCGTCTGAATACGCCTACTCCAAGGCCCCTAAAAATATGAAGGCACTAGTGCAGGCTCTGACGCAGGTGACTGCTGGCGTAGGATCTGCTCTTGGCATGTCAATTTCTCCCATCATGGAGGATCCGCATTTGGTCATCATGTATACCGCGCTCGCGGCGTCGATGCTCGCCATGACTGCACCTTTTTGGTGGTGGTTCAAGAAGTATGACAAGATCGACGAAGATCTAAATGCTTTAAATCTCACAATAGAGGAGGAAAGGGCGGATACCGCGCAGATTGCATAAGGTATAAAAAAGCCGGGTTGTAACTTTTATCTAGTACTAGTTCAGTTTCTAGAGCCTTAGGCCTGCTCAATGTTAACGCCTGGATGTGTTTCATGCTTTGTAGGATTCATTCTTCGAGGAAGACAGTGGAATATTAGATTAAATCCTACAATAACAAAAATAGCTTTGTAAATAGAAGCAAATTTCAGAACTTCACGCTATATAGAACCGTCAGTTCCCCGAATCTTAAAGAATATCACATCAATTTAAGGACAAACAAGCAGTTTAAGTTAGTGATCGTCAGAATACCAAGAACGCGCTGAATTAGCTAAATTAGTTTAAACGCTTACTATTCAGGGTAGTCGCAGGGATGAAACCTACCGGAGCTTTGCCATATGTGAAGATAAACTTCTCAAACTTTGTAAGGATCAGTAACTGCCGGCACCAGTATGACATTCATTGTATATGTGTTTAGTGATTGGCGGCAGCCCTGAACTTGAACATAGAATGCATCGTGTTAAGCGAACTGCATATGCACACCCTTTTCGATTCGCGCAGTATAATGAGCAAGTTTCTTGAACGGCATATGCCGTACACGAGCTCTACATGCGCAAGTTTGAGCGCCTTTGATTCCACAACTGAGTAAAGAGCCGTTCATTCCTCCAACGCGTCCTCACCAATGGTCTTAAAATACCATCGTACTGAATATTCCCAAATAATTAGTACATCTTACAAACATCCCTTCAAACTCTACTTTGACTTCCTGACTACCGAATCCTCAGCATGTTGATGCCCTCCGACTCGAATGGCAGCGTCCATTCTCCGATAGCCGATTTACCACTCTCTGATCCACAATGCATCAACGAATCCTGCACAGCTTTCGCTGCAGCCGCGAATCAATCGCAGGAGCTAGTACCTTGGGCTGGGCAATTTGAGTACGGTCACTGGACGACATGGTACTACGTTGTCATCATATTCATTCTCATGGTGGCTCATGGCTTCAACGTTTTTCAGGACCGCAGAAGTCGGGAAGGCACCGCAGAATCTGCAGCTTCATTTCATCAAAAAGTCCTGGCTTTTGGGCGGTATATATCGTACAGACGTATCACTTCGCAGCCATTCGACAAGCTTGGATTGCCATCGTGCGGCATGCTCATATTCCTCTTTACAACCCTTCTCTTCCTCTCGATTCTCGTTTTTGCTGTCCGACCTTACTATCGATATACTCTGGATTTTGGGTCTCCACCTATAGCTATACGAACTGGATTGATGGCCTTCGCCTGCATGCCTATCCTTGTCGCACTTTCCGGAAAAGCGAACCTGGTAACACTATTGACTGGAATTAGCCACGAGAAGCTCAATGTTGTCCACCGGTGGGTGGCGTGGATGAGTTTCGGGTTGAGCATAGCACATACGATTCCGTTCTTTGTGGCGTCCCACCAAGCCGGTGGGTCTGCGAAAGTGCGCAAGGAATTCTACGCTAATGCCATGCGTGGAAGCAATGAGGTGAGCCTAAAGTTCCCCAACCGTGATAAATACGAGAAGCTAAAATGCCATCTGTAAACAGTACAGCGGTGCCCCGCCCCTCGCCATCCTCCTTGGCTTGTGCATTTTCTCGCTGCCTCCCGTTCGCCGCCGCTTCTATGAAAGCTTCTATCTCGTCCACATTCTCCTTGCCATCACCTACGTCGGCCTCCTCTTCTGGCACGCGAACAACCAACTCGACTCCTGGGTGTACCTCTGGGCGACAATCGCACTCTGGCTAGCTTCTTACTTCGCCCGCATGTTTTGGTATACTCGGCCACTGAACGTAGGAAGCCGGTGGCTCGTAAGCACGCCCGCATCGTTCCTTCAACTCCGGGGAGACATGACGCGGATCGAAATCACTGCTCCTAAGGGATTTACCCACACTCCCGCACAGCACTGCTTCCTGCGGTTCCCGGCGATTTCACTACTTGACAACCACCCATTTACCATCGCCTCCGTCCAACGCTCTATAGATTCTGCAAAAAACAAAACATCTGTGGAAGTTGACAGCCCGCAAGCTCTCACCTTCCTCGTCCGCACTCATGCGGGGTTCACCCACAAGCTCGCCGCGTATTGCGCTTCTCGGCCGGATAGTGACGCGCTAGCATGGATCGACGGACCGTATGGTGGCATTGGCCGCCCTGTGGATCGTCTATACGATACGTTGGTTCTGATTGCGGGCGGAGGGGGCATCTCGGCGTGTTTGCCATGGCTGCTGTACGTGACAGATAAAGTCAGAGGTGGCGCTGGAAATGTGGTGAAGGTTAAGCGTATTGTACTCGTATGGGCGATGAGGGAGGCGGAGCACTTTTTGTGGGCGGAAAACGAATTGGATGAGGTTGCCGCTGACGGACAGAGCAAGGTGGCAATCCAAATGAGGTTCTACATAACAGGTAATGCCGAACCGGCGGCATTGACAAAGCCGACGGAAGCTGGTGCAACGGAGAAGGATGGTGATGTGGTGGAACCTGTGAGGAGTGAGAGACGTAGTCCCTCGCCTTCAGATCGGATAACAAAGTTAGGGGAATACACCAGTGGAAAGCCGGTGATGAGGGAGGTAGTCAGGGATCTAGTGGGTCAAGGGAAAACTCTAATCATTGGCTGTGGGCCAGAGGGCCTGAGGGCGGATCTCGCGAATGCCTGTGCGGAAGAACAAGTTCGAGTCATGAAAGGCGAGACGCAGGAATTGGCAATGCATCTGGAAGTTTTTGGGTGGTGAATGTCACATATGTAATTAATTGGGGGAAAAGATATGGGATGGCTGGTTTAGCTGCGCCTGTTTTCTTGGTTGGGAGATAAATGCATTAATGATCAAAACGGATATGTTGTGGCTCAAACCGCGATGATTATGGCTTGGTATTTGCAGGGTGACACCTTAACGGGGTCGGTGTCTACTATTTTGCTCGACTTTGACAGGGGAGGAATGGCACCAAGTGAGATCGATTGTACAAGCTCGCTTGTCACGAGAACTGAGAGTGCGAAGGAGCCACTAGGATTTAGGGACGAGACAACTGTCGAACGGCCTCCACATATTTCTTGTTTCTTTATTGCGGACCGATCCGCGGATCCCACGCGACGATCTCCTGCTGCTGGGGTACCGGCTTTTCAGTGCCGCAAGTCAGTGAAACCTGGGCGGTTACGGGGTTTGCCACAGTGAGAAACTTCCGTTAGCCCCGTTCGTGGGCGCGGGAGCCGCGGAAGACTAAGCGAAGCCATCACTCGCTTAACCGCTTGCGGGTTGAAAACTGAAACCCTGTTACCTACTTATCTGGACATCTATGGCCCACCCGCATATCTCCACCGTAGTTCGAAAGCGTTCATAAATTACCCAAACACCAAAAGTACACACCGGTTCATCTACCACTACCATCCCCCCACCTTCTCCGCACCATCATTCCTCCCTTCCGCCACTCCATCGCCGCTTCCACCCTCCACTCCATCACTCCGCGCTTCCCCCACTTC
>Ga0307512_10002352_pt1 | contig 24244 bp, 29 predicted proteins | sample 14_EM_MG_FD_200267 | JGI IMG/M metagenome (GOLD analysis project Ga0307512, IMG submission 200267) | Populus trichocarpa ectomycorrhiza microbial communities from riparian zone in the Pacific Northwest, United States - 14_EM | ecosystem: Host-associated > Plants > Roots > Unclassified | place... | reverse complement strand
ATCTGCCGACATCCATGGATCTCGTGCAGTGTACATTACAAAATCTCATAAAACTAGTTACATCTAATCTCTTGACCTCGAAGCAAGATCATTCTGCATCTACTCCATCTTAACCATCTCTGACTGTGTTGCTCCAAGAATAAACCTTCTGTCACCCAAGAATTCAGACACTCACAAGCCTGAATGATATCATCACCCAAGCGATTTGGTAGGTCGCTGATAAGCACTTTGTTGAGCAGGTACTTCGTCCACCTTTATAAACACTTCATTTATCTTTGCTTTCGCTCTTGCACTTTGGTTTTATACATAGATAGAGTGCATCATGGTATTTATATATTTTGTCGCACGCTTTCCAGGCTTCATTGGGTTAAATCCAAGTATATACTCTACCCGCCCGATGTCGGCCGGGGACGGTGGATGACTGCCGGGGACGGGGTTAGTGCCGTCCCCGGCAAGTACCCGGCCGTCTAGCCGTTATTGACATGCTTGGACGGGACGGACGGTTCTGGCGCCGTCCCGTCCGTCCTGGCAAGAATTGGGACGGCCCACCGTCCCCGGCCGTCGGACGGGACGGTTGACATCACTGATTATAATCTATAGACGGGATAGTAACACCATAGAAGTCTCTCAGCCTAGTGCGTTGAATACCAGTTAATGTACACAGGGGACTTTGTATAGTGAAAGTTGTAGTATTGGACTCCGTGTGTGCTGTTTCAAATGTTACTTCGGGTTTCGTATATGCCGCCAACTTCTTTAGAACCGAAACAAACAGAGCTTCTACTCCTAGATCAGCTATATCAATATTTCTTTTGTCATTATCCACTGATTAGGCCGGATAGGTTCAAGATTCGTAGAAAGTTGGATGTTCTTTAACTGCTCATTGCGTAATATTGATAGAGACATGTTGTGGTTTGCAGTGGAGCAGAGCTTGGCCCGTGAGACAAGTATCCGCGAACTCTCTCCATTGCCCAATGACTGTTTGCCCAAAGCGGCCCAGCCCATTTGATACTGTCGGCAATATGTATCAATGCATGAAACACACTCCTGTGTGCAGAGAGACGAGCAAACATATACTACTAGTAGTCTTGCTCGTAATGGTATAGGACGTGGATGAACGTAGCATGCAATTCGACAAGCTGAGCTGTGGTTATGGAATAATCGTGGCCACTGTGATTGCACGTACAAAACACGTCCACTGTTTGTAGTAATGATCATTAAGTCGTCCATCAAGGAGTCCAGGCGAAAAGAGTGTACACCAATTATTCTATTTGGCAGCTTTGAAGTTGTAATGAATGCCGTATATATCATGCACAGCATCCCTAAATGCAAGTGGAAATGTCGAGCGACTGAAGCGCATATCGTTTCCATTGCTTTTCATATCTTGAGGAGTTATGTTGTAGCGATCAGGGTCCCACTATCTGTACGGATAGTGGGACGGATAATCTAGAGTTGTCCCAACAGCCCTAGGAACAAGTGATACCAATGTAGAAGGAAAGAGCATGGGACTTGCAATAGCTATACCCATATCAGCCTCTCCCGTTTTCTATAGACTACTAGCGTCAATTCCTTCATCCTCTAGTCCCCTCTTATTTCTGTAAGTCCAGTTCTCTAGGAAAGCGCCTAACTATACCAACCGAGAAATCCTTGCGTTCCGTGACTTGGCGAGTGAACGCTGCGTGGTTACATGCACCAGTCCACATGCTTCGAAAATGGGACAATTAGTGGGGTGGAATCCACGCCTTCGCCATGGTGGCGGCGGGAATGTATGGCCGCAAGCGACCGAATGCTATGATTACACAACAACCTACTCCCATGAAACGCATGGCTGTGAACTATTCCGTTCACTATTATACTCCCTATTCCTTTGCTGTATTTTCGGGCCTGTGTTATCTGAGCTACTTCTAACTTGCATGACCTTGCGTATAACTCAATAAGAAGGAAGAGAAGGGGAAGGAGGGTAAAGGAAGGAGATCTACCCACCTGGCCGGTCATCCGGAGGGAGATGGGAATTGGGCACTTTCATACTCAAGTTAGAGTGAATACAGTATGACTAAAACAGACAAACAAATAAAGAAGGAGGGGGCTGCTCTTATTCACTCTAGCTTACGATAGACTGGTTTCCAGTAACCTCTGGTCCCATCTTGGATTTCTATTCTCAGTCCAAGGCACGACTAAACCAGTCAATCGAAGCAAAAAGTCATTGCCGCCAATCAAGTCTTGTGGAGTTACCGAGCGATCTGGTGAGTAAACGCAATGTGTGATTATAACCTTGCCTGCATGAAAGTACTTGCGGAATATTCCGTTTACTTATCCTACTCGGTATCAGGCCAACGGATCTACGCGTTATCCCGCGTGTGTTATCTGAGCGTTGTCGTATTTCCGTGGCCTATTTAACGAGAAGTACAACTCTAATATGCAGGCATGAAACCGAGGAACTGGCAACAGTACTGAGTAAATCCCAACGTTAACATGCAAGCTGTTGAACCCGTAGATAACATTAACCAAGTCTCAGACATTCAGTTTTAGTACCTTTCTCTGCTGAAGTCTTAGGGGTATATTATTAAGAGTTGCGCTAAGCCTCCGGTTTGTACTCTACTCAAGGGCATATCATCAAGAGCTGCACTAAGCCTCAGCTTGTAGCTGCTAGACTCAGCCATAGGGCTACCTAACAATAGCGCACCGCAACTGTCAGACTGACTTTCGCTCTGTGGCTCGCATGGCGCAGTAACTCCGCCTCATCACGTGAGCGCTTGGCACTCGGCCGCAAATGCCATATACGTGAATGCACAGCTCAATTCGTACATATTGCCACCGGAATGAAACGTTTGCTACTCCGACCGGCCGGGAATAAGCTCTTTAAAAAAGCTTCGCTGTCTCATCTCACGTTTTCCTGCAGGATCCACGCGATCGGGGGTTTACTACACTCGGCCGGTTGCGCTGCAGAGTAGCAAGGAACCGATTACCGGCCGATCCAAATCGATGCCCATCACACCGGTTGCACACCTCGTAAAGCTTATCAGAAAGGGTTTCATTCAGCACATCCACACGGCTTCGAGAATAATGAAGGAACCCGGATTAGGATCCCCTGCAGCTGACAACATGCGGGAAGCTGTGCAGTTTCTACGCAGTACTTTCGACAAGCCTAAGCAGGAGTCGACTCTAGCTCTACCTTTCCTTTGGCATTCGATGCAACTCGGCTACAACGGGGAAGCTGTCTGCTGTTCAACGGGCAGATGCTTTCGTTGTTAAAAATGCGGGGGACCGAGTGATCCGTATGCAACCGGCGATAGCCGATGGGTACCAATCAAGCTGGGGCGAAATGGCTCAGCACTTCACCGCTATGTGATTTGTCGAAAGCGCGAGTCTGATCCCAATGCATGTCTTCCATCATGCCATCACCAACCGGGCGATAATCCAATCCACTATATTCTATTCGGCCGTTCAGCTACCTCTAGCTCTACCAAGAATAGACTGAGCTTCCCCCCCATGCGCCTCACCTGAACTCTACTTCCTATTAATTGACCTGAATCTCTCTCCTCTTCTTCACCTTTGTCAAACACTCCGCTCTCATCAACACACCGCAACACCCACAACAACTGCAACCATGGGCGTCCTCACCACCGTGCCGCTCACTCTCCCGAGCACAGTGCAGCTCGCAACCCTATCCCTCTCCGCTCTCCGCAACGGCGCACTTCTCGTCGGAATCTACCTCCTTACCCTCGTCGTATACCGTCTCTGGTTCCACCCTCTCGCAAAATACCCGGGACCTTTTCTCGCAAAAATCACCGACTGGTATGTCTTATCGTTGCCGTTGCCTCCAGAAAAGCAAAAAATGGGTCTATGCATAACAGGAATGCTGACACGAGTTCGGCCGACAGGAACACAGCGTGGCACGCCTGGAAAGGCGATCGGTACCTGGACCTGTACAACTCGCACCAAAAATATGGGCCAATCGTTCGTGTCGCACCAAACATGTTGAGTTTCAACTCCGCCACTGCATTGAAGAGTATCTACGGTCACTCTCCAAACTCTCGGAATATTCAGAAGGGACAGTTCTACACTGCCTATCCCGCTGTCAAGGGGGTTCATAACACCCACAATGCGATTTCCAAGATGGAGCATGGGTTTAAACGGCGTGTGCTTTCTGTCGCATTCTCGGAGGCAGCGTTGAAGACGATGGAGGGGGCAGTGCTTGAACTTGTTGATAGACTTATCGATGGTGTTAGGAGGGATGGAGCCAAGGGTGTTGATATGGGCGAGAGATTTTCGTGGTTGACGTTTGATGTTATGGGCGAGCTGTGCTTCGGAAAGACGTTTGACATGTTACGGGACGAGACTCAGCGGTTCGTGACCGATTTGATCAGCAAGGCTACCCACAACCACTACATTGTACCCTTCCTCCTCCTAACCTGCTGCTTCTCCCTCGCTAACTCTCACAGTGCGGAAACTACCTCCCAATCCGTTTCATGGGTCTCGGCCGCCTCCTCTTCCCCACCATCGCCCGTGACCGCTGGAGGTTCATTGAGCACTCCCGCGCCTGTGCCAACGATCGCATGAAGCTCGACCACGCAGCAAAGAAGGACTTCTTTTACTACCTCCTCGGGGCCAAGGACCCAGAGACGGGTAAGGGCTTCTCCACAAAGGAACTTTGGGGCGAGGCAAACGTCCTTATGATCGCCGGGTCTGACACTACCGCCACCGCCCTCTCTTCCACCCTCTTTCACCTCTGCCGCAACCCTGAGACTCTGATCAAGCTCCAGCACGAAATCCGCACCAACTTCTCCTCCCCCGACCAAATCGTTACCGGTAAGGAACTCGCAGATTGTACATATCTCAAGGCATGCATCGACGAGGCTTTGCGTATGACACCCCCTGTCCCCGGTCTTCTCCCCCGCGAAACCGTCGCGCCATGCAAAATCGACGGCTGCGAGCTCCCTGAAGGAACCGGTGTCGGTGTGCCACTCTACACTATCCACCACAACGCAGAGTACTTCCCCGAGCCATACGAGTACCGTCCCGAGCGGTGGCTGCATAGTGACGAAGCGACGCTTGAGCGGGCCAAGAGCGCATTCAACCCTTTCTCGCTCGGTGCACGGGGGTGTATCGGGAAGAGTGTAGCTTATATGGAGCTGCGGCTTGCGATTGCGAAGTTGATCTGGGGGTTTGAGATCCAGCAGGTTGACGTCGATGGGAAGGCTGAGAAGTGGTGGGAAGGGTTCGCGGTCAAAGATGGGGAGTATAGATTGATGGATCATTTCACGTGCAAGAAGGAAGGGCCGGTTGTGGCGTTTCAGCCGAGGCAGATTGAGGCATAGGTTGGGGGTTTTTGGAGTTTCGAATTCTTGGGCATGGTATAGGTTGGGTTGGGGTTTGTGTTTATGATGCTGGTTTTAAATCTCTTGTTATTTTTAAGCTTGTTTAATGAGATTTACATTGCGAGCGAAGTTGGATTTTATGAATCAAGTGTTCACAAGATTTGTTGTCCGTAGCAGCAAGTTGAACCAAGGGCGCGGTGTTTTCATGTGATACTCGTCGGATTTTTAAGTTATCGGCCACCATTGAACCCTAACCCACACTAGAGCTATCTTAAGAGTCATTTTAAGCGCTGGGCTAACCCATTTAAGCTGTGGTTAGGGTTAAGAGTGACCGAATACTTGAAAATCCGACGAGTATACTGCGAGTGGCTGGGCACATGTAGCATTGATAACCTCCGTTCCTTCTAATCTAACTCCGCCTTGAGTCCGTAAATATCCGTCGGTCTCGGTCAGTCAATCAATCAACGGTCCGTTCTCATTTCTTATAGATACGAAAGTGATGAGACAAGACACCGGAGATATCGGACGAGACCGATAATGCGTGTCGGCCGGCTGACGGAACACATGTTTCCAGCTTGTGATCAATGCACAGTAATCATTATCAGCGCAGCTGAAAACGAAAGAAGTGATAGTAAGCTTGTTCGCGGGCTGGCGATAGTAATGTAAGGACCTCCTATCACACCAGACGATATCACAGACGAGACCTGAAGGAAATTTCAATATATAAAAAGTGGCTTATACCAGAAGCAATAGCAAAACATGTCATCATGCACAAAGGAATCGTAAACTCGTGACCACCAGGACATCATCAGTCGCAAAGAAAACCTAACCCCATAAACAAAATCCCGTGATCTACAAATTCCCCCTCAGCTCCTGCTCCCTCTCAATCGCCTCAAAAAGACTCCTAAAATTTCCCGCGCCAAACCCCGCAAACCCCCTCCTCTGAATAATCTCAATAAACACCGTCGGGCGATCCATCAACGGCTTCGTAAACAACTGCAACAAATACCCGCCCTCATCAAAGTCCAGCAATATCCCCAACTGTCTCAACATCTCAAAATCCTCTTCTACCTGTATCCTACTACTCGCCAGCCGTTTTCTCATCGCACTATAATACGTGTCAGGGACAGAAATGAACTCGACCCCGCGGGCTTTGAGGTTCGTGACGGCAGTGACGATATCGTTGGTGCGTAGCGCAATGTGCTGAACCCCCGCGCCGCCAAAGAAGGAAATGTACTCTTCGATCTGTGATTGCTTTTTCCCGTGTGCGGGCTCGTTAATAGGCATTTTTACGAGTTCATTTGGAGATGCCATGACCACGGATTTCAGTGCTGAGAACTCGGTGCAGATGGATTTGTCGTCGACGCTCCAGAAGCGGTGGAATCCGAGTGCTTTCTCGTAGCTGCGCTGTGTTAGTTAGTTTGGGTGGTGCAGCGGGGGGAAACGCACTAGTCACACGCCTCCTCCATCTCCCCCCAGTTCTGGTTTCCAACACAGTGGTCGATTGCCTCTAACGTGACCTCGGGCAGCACATCCAGCTGCGGCTTGACAACCGCGCGTCTATACCCGGGCAGAAACACGCCGTTATATCGTCGCCGCTCCACAAGTGTGTGCGTAGTGTCCCCATACGTCCTGATAGTTGCCATAATAACCTCCCCATGTTCATCCTTCTCACTCCTCGGTGGACTAACCACCTTTGCCCCGTTTCGTACCGCCTCGCTGTAGACAGCTTCAACATCATCGACTTCAAAGGCAACATCTTTCACCGCGTCACCGTGGGCTTTGAGATGCTCGGCTATCTCTTTTAGTAGCTCGCGGTCGGCCAGGGAAGCGTCTGGGGAGGTGGGAGAGCGGAGTGGGGATGTGAGGACGAAGATAACAGCACCGTTAGAGATTGCGTGTGAGGCTAAACTGCGACTGCCGGTTTCAAGGCCGCGGTAGGCGAGCGGGCGGAAGTTGAACAGAGTGCAGTAGTATGCGGCGGCTTGTTTTGCGTTCCCAACCCACCTGCGGTTGTTAGAGAGAATAAAAAAGTGGTGGTAAATGAGGGTACCAGTGGACGTGGTCATAGCCACGGTAGGAGTCGTCGTTGGTTGCGGATGCTGAGACGACGTCGGAGAGGGAGTATGACTGGCCGTTGGAGGCTATTACCGTGTGTTCAAGGGCTACGGGCGGCATGACTGTTTTTTCAAGAGGTTCGAATATAAATGTAGCGTTTCAACGCAGGGAAAAGAGTTTGATATATAGCGAAGAAATATAGTCGAGTCTCCGGGCAGCGGTGGTCCTGATATACTAGTCGTCGCTCGGAGTCGGAGACAGTTACCCACCTATTGTTTATTCACCTCCATGCCTCACTCCATCGATCTTCCTGATACAGGTCATTTCATCCTTGCCTTCTCTAAAGTCGAAACATCTCATCCCATCTCGTCCGAGCCACAGATAAGCCGCCGTCGGTTTGCATCGGCAAGCGCCGGGCCGTCGTGGATGACATTAACCCGCCACCGCGCTACGACGTCACCCACCTCTCCCGCTATTTACCGGTCGGCCTAATCTTCAGCGATATGCACGGCCGAAGAATATATTGGCCATTCCCTTGGACAGGTATCTCGCACATCCCATGGCATCAGCAACCTCTCTAACTCCTCACGACGCGACAACCCTCTCTCTCCTCTTCGACCCCGAGTCCTCCCCATCCGCCTCAACTGCCCTCATCTCCTCCACCCTCCCCCCAGACCCCCACTACCCGTCCTCCCTCCTCCCCACCCTCCAAGAATCCGAACTCGCCGCAATCCGGCTTGCCCAAACTGCCCCTACCGCCGCTCTCTCGCTCTTCAACGAGCTGCTCAGCACATACCCAGACTATGCGTCGGGATACAACAACCGGGGGCAGTTGCGGCGGCTGTTATCGCATACAGCGGCAGAGATAGTGGCGGATTTGGAGAAAGCGATAGAGCTTTTGAGACCGAGTAGTAGGTTGGGGGAAGTTAGCGAGCTGCAGGGGAAGGTGCTGCAGCTTGCGTGGACGCAGCTCGGAGTTGTGATGTTGGGTGAGGGGAGGGAGGAGGAGGCAGTAAAAGCGTTTACAGAGGGCGCAAGGTTTGGCGGAGAGGTGGCGAGGGGGATGTGTGTGAAGCTGAATCCCGTAGCGAGGTTGTGTGGGAGTATTGTGAAGGAGGCGTTGAGGAAGGAGATGTTGGTAGGGTAAGACGGTGGTGGATGGAGGTTGGCTATATGATAGTTTTTACCGCGCCGGATACTTAATGGGGAATTGTTGTTTAGATACTGTGGCGAAGTGACTCACGTCGAGGACCAAAACTTGTCATTGTGCATCACCCGGTTGCTCACTGTGCGTTTATGTTACGAATGTACAGCGGACGAAGTCTATTCTACTATCTAAGGGAGAAGCTCGGTCTTTATATACATGAGGGCCTCAAACACCATGGAAGTACACGGAAGCTCATGATTGCGAATACCAATGGTGGTTGTGAGTGAAAACTTGTGTATGAGCCTATGACTGAGTTGACAGGTTGTGAGTCAATTCAGCAATCTCAATATATCTGTGACTTCCTTTTAAATCATATAGTCACACTTCCTCCTCTTGCTATACTCCTTGGAGCATGACAAACAAACTATACAAACAATTTTTGAAATATTCCAGGTCTCATTCAAATCCTCCTCCTATTGACTGGTTGGTAATATCAGAGTATAGTACTTAGCCTGATATTGGATGGCCATCCCATTACATAAGAAAACTGAATATCTGAATGTAAAATATTTGATAAGTATCTGCTATCATAAGTTCAGTACTTTCATGAACCTCTTGTGCATATGAATTTTAATATTATTCTGGAGATATCTATTACACCATGTAACGACCGACTGCCGGGTAACGTACGTTAACTGTTTCTTCGCTAATTTTTGCTAGTGTGGCACTAGTTGGCTTCAGCCATGGGTTTTGATGAACAGCATGTCCTATATCTAAACTAACTTATTGACAGTAGTATCTATGGCACTGAGAAGTAAATGGCATACGGAGGCTTTATCTAGACCTTAACTACATAAAAAATCCCTCGAACTGATTTTGTGATTGTCTAAACATCCCCTCCCTGACTATAAAACCCACGAATTCCTTCTCGTCGCCCGCGTATGTGTAATGGCGCTGATGGTTCGCGGCAATCTTCCTTCCCAACCTTGGAAGGAACCATCTAATTATTGCCATTAGTAATTGACGCAGTCATATTGCGAAAGGAAGCCGCCTACAATACGCAAAGTATACATACTCCAATAACACAGGCAGCCAAATTAGCAGTGCCAGGATTTGTCCATACCCAAACTCGTTCTCCATGTAGTCGTCTCCCGCCACGTTCTGGGATTGGTGACGCGACCGAATGATAGCTGCTGCCGATGTCCACGATACAGCAAGGCTAAATGTCGAGACTAACCAAACGTCACGGGCGCTGTTGGCTTGGGTGTATACGGACCGTGATAATGAGTTGCCACGGGTGCAGCGCCTACACATCAATATCATGGCGCATGCTCTATCGAGGGCAGCAAATACCGCGACATCTGTGGTCATGTATAGATAAGGGCTTAATTTCAACTCCCGCAGTGCCTTACTCTTTCTTCGTTTTAGCTGTTTAGCGCAAAGCCAATCATGAAGGATTGCCATGATCCCTACCACCTCCAGCGTACCGTAGATCATGGCCGGAATTGCAAATAATGAGGGAAGTTCAAAAGTATACACATTCTTACATAAGTAGGACCAGCCAGCATATGTGCGCCGTGTTGTGCCGGAGTAGAGCAGAAGTGTGCAATTCAGTAACGATGTTAGCGACACGAGGCTGGATCTTAATCGTCTCCGTCGGAGTTGGCCATGAGAAAATGATAACACAACATATAATCCGTCCGAATTGAGGATGGACACTCTTAGCAACATGTCATGCTCATATGTTGAAGTTAGCCTGCTGATGTATACAATAGATGCGATAGTGATAGACAGTGCAAAGAATGTTGCTGCGTCGAGAAACGTATCCATTATTCTCTTCATTGTGGTTGCATGCATTCTTAATGCGGTTGACAGAAGGGTGATACCGGGAGGTTTGTAGAATGTGCGCTTCTCTGGTTGAGGAGGGTAGCGCGTCCTATGCTTGACTAGGTTGCATATGCAAGGACTTGCGTGTGCGAGATAGCACAGCGTTACGAAACAAATTTCAAAAACATATGCGCTGATCATCTTTAAAGCGTTCCGTATGCAGATGTTAATGTTATATCTTTTACCCAAGAGCTTGGAAGAGTTCTTACACCGACCCCAGTGATATCTGGGTTCCCTGTAGAACCAATTACCATCATGCACATTCCACGCTTACACTCTCCCACCGCCGCATTCAGCGCAGGTGGCCCGTCATAACCGTCAGCACTCCAGACGGCGTACTGTGATGGTTGGTTGTCCGCGCATGGGGCTAGACTTCTGTTGTATACATCTGGGGGAAGGACATCGCGCCAGTTAATTGCATCAGTCAAGTTGTCACTGGTCATGGCTTCTTGTAGCCACTGGCAATTTTGAGAAAGTCCAAGGTGGACCGCGTGTTGGATGGCCTCGGGAATGAGAGTGGTATTCACACATTCACTCATCGTTGCGTGGTGGTTGAAGATGGAATCGAAAAGTTGCTCTAAAGAACAGTCATGGAATATATATAATAGTGCTTAAATTTAGGCCAACGGTGCGGCTGAGAATCTGAACTTTGCACTGCCACCGCACTGCCATCCAGTAACGTGTAAAGGATGAGACGCAGACATGATACCAGCTCAACAGGGGCTGAAGGTAAGGCGCATAAGTCTCATGTATATATCTCGAGTCCTTATCCTTCTCTGTACCATAATCTATTCACGCGGATTTCGCTGTATCGCAAAACATTCGTTGGAGGCTGGTTGTTTCACAGAAGCCATAGCACTAGCCCATGATTGATGAATATGTCGCACATCGACTATAAATATGCGCTGGGCGACAATGCTTCCTCATTGTTTAAAAGCACGAATGACATGCGTACGCATGTTTGAAATTATTGGTGGTTGGTTAACGCAGCGCTGATCCCTCGGTGTAGCATCTTTAGAATGATCGTCACTCGATCCCGTATGTCGAGAGATACTCAAAGAATCTGGGAGAGTACCAGGATTTCGGTAGAAAAGTTACAGGAAATACTTGATTGTATGTGGATAATTGTGGGGATGTTTTTTTATACGTATATAGACGTGGGTGTCATCATATGCAGTCACCACGAAGCATTCTCATTGGTTGACTGGGGGTACATACCTGATTGCACTAGGCATCACTCACCAAATTCACAATTTCCCTCCAAATTAAGCCCACAAGTTTTGGTCTGATTACAAAGTGTTCTATACATGAAATGTGCATTACTATCCATACTTTCACCTCCCTGTCTCCAATGTATGATATCTCCAATATTGGTTGTGTTGCTTAAGATTTGGCTGACAACAATGCTAAAAATGGATCATTTCGCACAACAGAACAATGAAATTGGAGATATTGTAATTTGGAGACAGGGAGGTGAAAGTATATATAGTTATGAACAGTTTATGCATAGAATACTTTGTGATCAGACCAAAACTCTTGAACTTCATTTGGAGGGAAATGGTGGATTTTGACATTTTTGGTACCACACCTTACACATTGCTTGCTCAGCCATGCAATACATGCTTGGCCTTGCCACAATCATGAAAAATGACCTTGTTTGTTTGTTTGTTTGTAATCATATTGAATTCGGCCGCTGGCGGCCATGGCATATCCCGTACATATTTCCTCCCCGCTTCTTCCGTAACATAATGAAACAAAAGCAAAGTCGCGAGTCCTCTCCCCCTGACAAAAGAAACCGCCAAAAAAAAACATCAACTTTTACACCCCCCCATCACTCGACTCCTCGTGATCTGAGTTCTCCGCCTCCTCCACCACTCCGCTAATTCTGCCAACATCTGTACAGGATAAGAAATCCATCAGTGCCTGCGAACATTTTTCTTCTGCAAAAACGAGAGACATTGGCAATGAAATCTTTGGCTTCTTTAAAACCTTTTCAACGCCCTCATAACCATCCTCCCCCTCTTGCCCATCAACCCAAAGCCTTTTTTGTTCTCGTTTCCATCTTTTGCACCGCTTAAAAAGGTGGTCTCTTGTCTGATATTCATGCCCACACCACCAGCATTTCATATCTCTTCTTTTTCCGATCTACAACAGGTATTTCGCTATCAGTGCATGTCCTGACTTAAGCTGATAAAACCTTGCCGCAATCGTCTTTTTGGCTCCCATCACCGCACTATTACCTCCCCTCTTCACCAAATCATACCAGTAACTGTGCTTTGACTACTTCCCCATCTCTTTTATTTCTTTCCTACTTTCTTCCCACTTCGGCTCAGTCAACCTTCGGCTAACGTGGGAGAAAGAAACATAATCTAAAAACGGTGGCGGATTTTGCGTTTCGGTATAACTTCCGCAATGCTTATATGCCGCCTTTGTCGCTTGTTGATCCGCTTCTTCATTGCCTTCTATCCCCTTATGGGCAGGTACCCACCGGTACTCCACCTGGATATTTTTTCTGGCTAATGCATTGGTCCAATTCATCGTTCGTAGCGCTAGCACCTGTCCTGGTCCTGGCTTGTCCGATTGTATTCGTCTTAATGTTGCCTGGGAATCCGTAAAAACCGTAACCCTGGTAAACTTCTCTTTTCCTGCTTTCTCATCCGCAACCTTCATTGCTTCCGACATCGCATACATTTCCGCATCAAACGCTTCTTTTTGTCGGCCTAGGTGTGTCCTCCTCTTATTCCACCTTCCCCCCTCTTTCCATACCACTGCACACCCAACCCACTCATCTTCTTTTTTAGATCCATCAGTCCAAAGAACAAGTCCACCCCTTTCCAACTTTGCCTCTTCCAACGCTTGTTCCTCATCCTGAATTATCACTTTGCCTTTAAGACATCTTTTTTCCATCGATAATGTTGTCGTCTCGTAACTCCTCCTTTCGAAAGATTTATCCTCCGGGATCAACTCATCAATCCCCTCCACCCTTTGTAAGAAATTTCTTTGTACTTCTAACATTCTCCTTCCGCCTGTAGCGTCGGGCATTATCATCTGTCTCAACTTATACCGTCATACCCGGTTATTAAGGAGAGCAGTCACCGGCCGTAACCCCGCGTCGTTCATTAGTGCTCCTTGAGGTGTTGTCCTAAAGCATCCGGTTACCCTTCTGCCCTGTTCATTCAACAACAATTGCACCTCTTGAGCCCTATTCTTTTGTCCATGCCACCACAATTCAGATCCATACAACGCCACCGCCTGAACTGCTGCAACTTGAATGCTTTTGCACCCTTCTGAGCTTAATCCCTTCTTCGTCATCAAGGATCTCACTCTATTCTGCGCTTTCCTTGCTTTCGCCAAGGTCTTTTTCGTATGATCATTCAGGGTAAGCATATCATCCAGCCATACCCCCAACCATCTCGTCGCTTCTTTATTGTATGAAACTTCATGATTTCCCACCCTTATTCGGGCGTTCATCTTCGGTTCCTCATTCTTTCTTCATCGTGTGAATAACATCGCTTCCGTTTTTTCGATGTCAAACTGACAGGCATTCTTCTTTGCCCAAATTGTTGTTTCCGCTGAGCATCTCCCCAATCGTTGTGTGCATTCCCCCACATCCTGACCTTCCACCACCCATGCCACATCATCGACAAAAGATATACCCTCACTTCCACACTCTTCTTCTTTTTTTTCAACTTGGCAGAACAACCCCGAAAGGTATATGACAAAAAGTACTGGCGATACTGGCGACCCCTGTGGAACTCCCATCTCCACATCCATACTATCTCCCTCCTTTCCGTCCATCGACATTATCACTTTTCTATCTTCCATAAAGCTTTCCACCCACCTAACCAGGTCGGCTTCAAACCCCATATCTTCCATTCTTTTTATCAAATTCCCCTTTGCCACATGTGGAAAGGCTCCCTTGACATCCATCAACAGCACAGCCGCGGTATTCCCCCTCCCCCACACTTCTTCAACTCTCTTCATCAACCTTCCAACTGCATCTATTGCTGACCTTCTTTTCCTGCATCCAAACTGTCCGTCGTGAAGTAGCCTCCTTCACTCACACTCCTCTGCTCTTGCGTTGGCTGCCACCTTCTCGACCACTTTTCCCAGACAATTCAACAATGTAATCACTCCATATGCTTTAGCGACTCCATAATCTGGCTTATTCGGTTTCGGTATAACGACCCCCTTCGCTTCCTTCCAAACTCGCGGGTGTATTCCTAACCTAAATGACACTTTGACGACATTAATTATCCTTTGAGAATCCCATTCCCACAATAATCATATCGCCTTAAACCCCAGTCTATCCGGACCAGGTGCCTTCTTAACCGACTGATCAAACAGAGCCGTTCGGATGTCCTCATCGGTAATCTTTTTCCACATTTCTCCTCCCTCCTATTAGGCCTTTCTCTCCACACCCTTCAAAGGTTTCGGAAATGCTTCTTCATTTATCAACTCCGCCTTATCCTCCCAGGACTCCGCCACGTCTCCAGTCCTAGATTTCAAAGTCTTTGTCGTTTGTTGTCCGCCTGGTTTCATATATCTCAACGCCTGCCAAACTTGGTCTCTTGTGGCCGAAGTCAAAAACTTCCTCCACATCTCCATTTTCGATTGCCGAATCATTCTTCGTAGGTTACTTCGCTGCTTCCTAACTTGTTGCTGCGACGCTTCCCTTCTTTTTCGAGCTCTTTTTATCGATCCTAAAATTTTTCGGTTTTCCGCGATCTCCGCCGTCCACCACCTCTTTGATCTCGCGCATACCTTCACTTTTTTGCAGCACCTATTGAGATGATTAACAAAGTTCCGCTGTATCCACTCAGCTTCTCCCTGTAACTCATCCCCGCTGCTCTTTTCATCCAACACGGGTCTCTTTGAGCTCTTATCTTTCCATTCTTTTTGTGCTTTTTTATATTTTTCTTCCTCCTCCTTCGACTTGAGCCCATCAATATCCCATCGTGTAATTTTTCTCAACACTTTGACTCCTTCCCCTTCGTCCCATCTTAAATGGGCACACACAATCGCGTGATCCGAAGTAGTTGCCAAATCTGTTGAAATCTCTAATCTATCAGCCATCGAAGCTTTAGTGAGAAAGAAATCAATAAGCGATCCCGAAGTTTCGCCGTTGCTCGTATTCGAATGGGTTTCTTCCCCGTCTGTAACGTCGATCAAATCGTACTCATCCATAAGACTTTCCAAAAAGGCCGCATCTCGTTTTGGTGGGCACTGAGGGTCCCATCTATCACTGTGAGCATTCCAATCTCCTCCCGGAAGAATCTTTTCCTGCTCCATAATCTCCCTCCATCTTGCTGTCTGTGCCGGTCTGCCTTGACTTCTCACTCCCCCCTCTTGTCTCAGCTGATTGTACACATTCACCAATCTCATCTTTCTACCCGACAGGTATCTTATATCAAACACCTGTACATCTCCATCTCCACCCTTATCAACTTCCGAAAACTCCAGGTGTGTATCTCTTCTTACTGCTGTCATCATTCTTCCTCCTCTAATCAGTCTATATCCTGGGTGACTAATGTTGTATCCTTCTCTCTCCACATACGGTTCTTGTAACATCACAACATCAGCCCCCCAAACAATTCCTGTTTCCAACGCTCCCATAGTCGCCTCATACCCCCTTCCACAGTTATGCATTACGCATTTCACCAAGACTTCATGGGGGTTTCTTGGGTCCCTGCGTTAGAAGATTGTCCTTCAGTCTCTTGTGTCGCTACGACTTGGACCTCTGGCTCCTTTTCGATTTGCTCATCATTCTGAGCTTTCTTTTCCGCGTCTGCAGTCGATGGTCCCCCATCCTCTGTACCGTTCGGCTTCTCTTGTCGATCAGTCGTCACATTTTGGCGTTCTCCTACTTTTTCCTTCCAGGTATGCCTTTCTTCTCTTGCCGTCTTAATAGCCTCCTGTTTCTTAACACAACAATTGGCCTTTGCGATATGATTTCCCTTGCAGTTGACGCATTTGTCGACATTATGGGTGCAATTCTGTCCTGCGTTAGCTTTGCAACCTACTACGTTGCACTTATGATCCTTCGTTAGATGTCTCCCCGCGCACACCATGCACGCCGGCATCTTCGAGGACCCACACTTCAATTCAACATGTCCCCATCTGCTGCATACTCCACAAAAGGAGTCCGGTCCGGCATTCATAAACCTCTCCACATCATACTTTATTCCTGCCGCTCTCAGACCTCCCTTGAAAACTTTTTTGGCCATCTTACTACCCTTGACCGCAAACACAACCGAAGATGCTTTCTTTCCTTCCGCCTTCTTCTTCACCACATCTTTCGGTCCTCCAATCCAGTTGATGGCGAGGGGCAGCACCACCCCCTTGTTCTCAGCCTGTAACTCTTGCCTCAATTTCTCAAGTTCTCCTCCCGTCTTCTTCCCCATATACCTATCAAAATCGACGCCATGCATTTTCACTTTCTCCCAAAGCTCATTTGTCGCGATGTCCACAATTCCTACGTCCAGCTATCTCGCTGCTTTAATCACTATCTCCCTATACCGAATCAACATTTCGGCCATTGCTGCGGGGGTCGTGATCGTAGACAAGCATCCCCGGGTGTTCTTCGTAACTCCCTGAATGCAAACAAAATGTGGGACCTTCGCCTCAAAAAGTGCTCTATTCACTTCCGACGAAATATCCAAGTCCTGAAAAATGACCTTACTCGATGCCTCACTCATTGAGCTGCCGATTTTGGGACAGCAATCCATAGCATATTTGACTTGTGGCAATGTGAGGTCCTATGGACGTGCACATTAACTTGGTTACTAAAATATGAATGTCATTATATGTGCTTAATACTATATGTCATCATGCATTCAACAAACTGCCAAATGGACTTCATTGCATGCTTCCAAGTAAGCTCTCAAGATGTTCCCTAGTATATAGAATGTGAGCTCCCAGTATACTCTCCAGCATGTTCTCAAGTACCCTCCCAAGCACGTTCTCAAGGTGACTGCCAATTACACTGGATGGCACACTTCCAACCTGCTGCATTGTACGCTTCGAAGTAAGCTCTTAAAATGCTCTCAAGATGCTCTCAAGACACTCTCAAGATGCTTTCAAGACACTTTTAAGATGTTCTGATGACACTTTCAAGATGCTCTCCAGACTCACTCAAGATGCTCTCAAGTGAACTTCCAATCACGCTCTCAAGATGCTCTCAAGCACACTCCCAAGCATGCTGTCAAGTATACTCCCAACTGCACTCGATGATATTCTCCCAGCCTCCTTGACTATTTGCTTACTAGTAAGCTGTCAAGATGCTCCGAAGTACACACTGAGTACGTTTCCAGTAGACCTCCTAGTAAGTTCTGAAGTATACTTCTGGGCATGCTCTCAAGTATACTCCAAATTGCACTTGATGACACACTCCCAGCCTGCATTACTATATGCTCTCATGAAAGCACTCAAGATGCTAGTTGGGAAAAGCTTTGGCATTACAGTAACGCAGATTTGTTATGGCCGTTAGTGCTGTACTACGATATGATATTGATAATACTGCCGTGGCACCGCACATTATGGGTTTATTACCGTGAGTTACGGGATTTCGTGGTACATTCACTTATATTTTCCTATTTACAAGATAGTATGGCATTTCATGTGTGAGAACCTCAACTTATGCAAATGATTTTTAATCTCCAGGAAAAATGACCATGCGCGACGCGCAGCTCATAGAGAAGCTGTTTCTGGGACAGTAATCCGTAGCATATTTGACGCGTAGCACTATGCGGTCCTATGGACCTGCGCGTTGACTAGATTACTATAATACGCATGCGATTATGTGCGCTTGATACTATACATCATGCTGCATTCAACAAACTTGAAACCAAGGTGCCCAATGCACTTCATTGCACGCTCCCAAGTACGCTCTGAAGTACGCTCCTAATTGCACTCGATTGCACACTCCAAGCCTACTTAACTGTACGCTCCCAAGGAAGCTCTCAAGACGCTCCCAAATACACCTTCGAGTATGTTCCTCAGTACAACCTCCGAGTATGCTCTCAAGTACACTCCCGAGCACGCTTTCAAGTACGCCCCCAATTGCACTCGATGGCACACTCCTGGTCTACTTGGCTCTATGCTCCCAACAACACTCTCAAGAAGCAAGACACTCCCAATCTCACTTGACTATATGCTCCCATGTATGCTCCTGCATGCTGGATCCAGTTGCTGAGTTGCAGGGACCAGGCACCGGGAGGCGTGAGGCAGGTGGCGTGTGGCGGGCAGCGTTTGGCGGGCGAGGCGTTGGCATACGGCATATAGCAGGTGGCGGGTAGCGGGCGGCGTATGGTAGCCGAAATCATGACGTCGGTCAATATCATAGTCTGAACCTTATCTTTAGCGCAGCCACCAGGACAAGATCTCACGATGCCTCACAGTCATGGTGTTGACAATTGCAGCCTTAGATTCTGCACGAAAAGTAGACAATTGGATCTTGGGGAGAGCAGATCTCGGACTCAGATTTTCCAGCGGAATCTGCTGCCCGCTTCCCACCGATTGTGGGCGTATGTGTGTGCATTCAGTTCAGGGCTGATGGTTATGATGGTGATGGTGATGGTGATGGCGATGGCGATGGCGATGGCGATGGAGTTGGTGATGGTGATCTAGTACCAGAAGTGCTTAGACAAGTAGGTTGGCTACGTCAACATCAGCGTCAAAGCTTTCACAGACTTAGAGCCTTCTATTGGCCAAAGCTTCCACAAACTTAGAGTTTTCCATCGGCCCAAAGCTTCCCGTGAAACCTCTACTCCTCCCGAAGCACGGCTCTCCCAAGCGTGGCTCTCAAGCATGGCTCTCAAGCAGGCTCTCAAGCGCCAGCGGGCTCTCAAGCGGACTCAGCGATACTGTGTACAGTACCGGTATGACAGTGAAGACTGCAGGCAGTAAAGACAGGTATAGGTCCATCTCCGACCGCCAGCCGTATATAGTTCCATAGGCCCACACGCACATCTCTATGAATCAACTATAGATGACTATAGACTGCGCGTAGCGTTGGGGTTCATGGGAATCTTGCTATGAGCTGCGCGTGTGCGTGTGCGTGTAGCGCGTCGATTTGCACTTTTGCCGATGTAGATAGTAGAATAGACTTTGTCCGCTTTAGATTCGTAACACAAAACTCCACATGCATATGAGTGACAGTTAATGGAGCACCTGGGGATGCAGCATCTTCACCTTGCCATGAACACAGTGGTGCTCTTCTGGAACGCACTTTCCCATCTACTGCAGGACTAGATGCAGGTTTCAAACTATCATCCAAGTTGTCCGACAATGTCTACATGCCAAGGGACAGGATATCCCTGGACCTTCTCGTCCCATCGCCAACACGACATTTGGTACCGAACAGGCTAGCATAGACTCCCGAACTGTCACAACTTTAAATAGATAAGATGGCTATGTAAGGTCTCCGCCTCAACCCTTGTAAAATTTCAAACCGCCGTGCGCTTACAACATACATACCTACTCTTTAGTACCAAAAGATGCGGCCACCCAGATACTGTAGCCAAGTACGATGCTTCGGACAGCGTCACCAATGTAACGCATTTATTTACTTACCATGCAGCTTGAGATCTTTTATTTCAGCTTTGAGGGTCTGTGGTGCGGAATTTATAATTTCCTACCGCACAATCCGCTACATATTATCAAATGGGTCTAGATAGCTCGAGAGACTACTATAAAATCTCGGCTTGTCGAGAGGTTGTCGATGGCTTGAGATATTACCATCACCTGCGATGTGACAAAGGATCTTCGGGCTGGGACGCCTTAGATGTAACTGTGACAGAACCCCTGTTCTTACCTACTATACAGGACTCTGTGCCACCGTTTCGTCAGAAGTATCGTGTTCGTTAGTGTATGCTCTGAAGTATGATGACGATAGATAATCCGTAATGTTTCATACTATCTAAGGAAAGTCTCAATTACTGACCATTCCTCGGTACCACGAGTATAACTCTTACGCAGGGGTACAGCAGGGTCAATGTCGATATCCTCATCCAGGAACATGTTCGGCGGCACCATAGGAACATGTACCCCTCAAACAAACCAAGAATGAACGCTCGGCTTGGTGTCGTTACCGGCTATGGATATCGTGAATATAAATCAATCCTTTCTCTCTCCTCTCCCCTTCAGTTCATCAAATCATCAACGAACTAGCTCAACATTGTCTCTTCTTGAATCCCGCTTGCCTAGCTGCATCATTTACATTCCACTCTTTATATTCCAACTACTCGACTGGTCAATATGAAATTTCTTCTTCTCCTCTCAGCCACCGTCCTCGCCGCTCCAGTCCCCCAACTCAGCTCTTTATTAAGGGGAGCAGGCCTAGGAGGAACAACACGCAACGACATCGAAGACGGGGTTTGCGCTCCAGTAACAGTAATTCATGCGCGGGGCACGACCGAACCAGGTTATCCCCTCCCTCCCCCCATCCCCTCCCTGCGCTGCTAACAAGCATAGGGAACGTCGGCATCATCGCCGGACCGCCGTTTTTTGATGCCCTCAAGAGTTCAGTGGGAAAGATCGCAGTGCAGGGGGTTAACGATTACCCCGCCGATGTAAGTATGGTTGCTACTGTGATACCGAGGTGCTGACTCTTTTGCTAGGTTGCCGGGTTTTTAGCGGGAGGAAGTGACAGCGGTGCCGAGTTTATGGCAGACGCTGTTGGGACTGCACTCAAAAACTGTGCCAACACAAAGATTGTGCTGTCTGGTTACAGGTAATCCATATCTATAACTTCTGTTTCGTGTCGCTAATGCTGGATAGCCAAGGAGCACAGGTAGTGCATAAAGCAGCGGCGCAGCTGACAGCGGATGAGCAAGCGTCTGTGGCGGGGATTGTGGTCTTCGGGGATCCCGAGAATGGGCTGGCATTTCCGGGAAAGCTAAATGGGCGCGAGAAAACTTTCTGCAATAACGGGGATTTAATCTGCGATGGGAGCCCGATTATTGCAGCGCCGCATTTGCAGTATGGGAGGGATGCGGAGGCGGCAGCGGAGTTTGTAAAGGGGCAGGTTGCGTAGACGGGTGTATGGTTAGCGGTGTTGTATTCGGGTGGCACTGGATGCTCTACTCTAGACTAGTTTTTTTTTATTATAGAGGGCCATTTTTATTTTGTTTTTTAGACATTAGCGCAGTTACACACTTTCCTGTCTAGTTCCACGTGCCTGCTCCGAATGTTGCCTCCTAGCGGGAGCTTCTTACCAGGATCGAAACAGCTCTTGTTTCAGTAGTTAGATGTTGAATGCTACTACAAGGTAGTACACCAATGGGCGAGAAGAGAAGCCGCAACAATGGCACGACGAAGTGACGTTGGATTTGGTCCTACCCTGGTACCTACAAGGGTTAGGGTGCGAGTGCGACCCGATGACTGCGCGCACCCAGTTCTTGTTACACGATGACGTCCGATGACGTATATGTTTCCGTTTTCAACACCACAAAACCATCACCACATCCTCCTCGCTACATCCACCAACCAACCAACACCACAACAATGCCCCTCAAAGACACCATCCAACAAACTGCCAAAGACGAAGTCCGCGGCGTGACGGCACTCTCCAAAGCTGCCGTCGAATCCGGCACCTACATCTACCCCTTTAAGGGGATCCTCTACTTCGCGACACACCGACAGCTCTGGAAGCCACTCACCTCTCGCCTCCTCCCGCTACTCACTCTCAGTGTCGGTGTCGTGGTTCCCATGTTCCTATTCACGTTCATCTCCTTCCCGGCTATCTCCCACTCCCACTAACAGCTGCGCAGATATATCCCGCAATCCTTTGTCCTCCAATTCGTCAACGGCCCCCTCGCGTGGATCTCCACCATCGCCCTGGTCCTCTCCGAGAGCGCCACTATCATCACCGCGCTCTCGAAGGCGTATCTCATCGACGAAGCGCTAGTGGATACCTTCGACCTTGTCCTCCTCTCACAGAACATGACGTCGCTCGTCAAGAATGGTCGCGAGCTACGGGGTACAAGCGGGGGACTTGGGACGCTTCTCAAGAAGCCGTTTGCGAAATTCTCTCCGCAGGCGTTGGTACGATACTTCTTGTGGCTCCCGCTGAACTTTGTGCCTGTGTTTGGAACCATCTTGTTTCTTTTTGTTCAAGGTAGGCTTTTTTTCTGTTGTTGATGGGTAGACACTGAGGATGTGTTACAGGGCGTCAGCAAGGTCCCGGGTACCACGCCCGCTACTTTCAGCTTAAGAGCTACACGCAGAAGCAGAGGGATGTCTTCGTGGACCGCAATAAACCAAAGTATATTGCGTTCGGCACTGCGGCGACACTTCTGCAGCTCGTGCCTGGTGCTAGTATCCTGTTTTTGTACACCAACACTGTCGGTGCGGCGTTGTGGGCGGCGGAGCTGGAGAGGAAGGGACTTACACCTGCGGGAGAGGATAGGAGCGGAAATGAGCTTAGTGATGGTGTAGCTGGAAAGAATGGGGAGGTGAAGAAGGAACTTTAGGTGGGTGTGGTGGGATGTTGGCGTTCTGCGGATGAGTCTTGTGATTTTACTACATTTAGGCACTAGCGGATGGGGAGGTACACAATGACTAGGTGGTTACTGGGTACAGCGTATTGAATTTATTCTTTTCCTTTTCATTTACGAAGAATTTCCTGTTGTGTAAAATACATATCCATTATTCCCTCGCCCTCGTTCACAGAAGTGACAGCGTTACAGGTGTAGGGGCTGCATGTAAGGAAGGATAAGCAGAATAATCGCGAAGGATGATTGGCGTGATGGTTCGTTTTCTAGCGTATTGTGCATGTACTCTATGATGTGCCTAACTCTCAGAATGGGTAAGCAACTTGGTAGCTTCAGCTCGTGCATAGTATCCTTGGGTCTGTATTATCCATCCATCCATTCATTCCTCCTACGAAACGCTTGCGAGAGTGGTATACCGCGGCTAGTAGTCTCTACATATACCGAAGACTTCAACGCCCGCTGCGCTGTTGTGAATGGGACAAATACAAATATAGGCATTAAAAAAATAGCTTCACTTATAAAATAAGTACTACTGGATATTTCTTTTACAAGTCCATTAGCTTCACTTCACTTCTATATATCTCTTATTTTTAAGTTCATTTGCTTCACTTCGCTACCATATATCTCATTTACAATTCTACTGGCTTCGCTGCACTGCTATATATCTCTTTTACAAGTCTATTAGCTTCGCTTTGCTACCATATATTTCTTTTACAAGTCTGTTAGCTTTGCTTCAGTTCTATATATCTCTTTTATTTTATAAGTCAATTTGCTTCGCTTCTATATATCTTGTTTTACAAGTCAGTTGGCTTCACTTTACTATTATACTGACTTTAACTGTAATTATTTTACTCAGCTAACTTCACCAACAATTAAATTGCTAGCTCTCAATAGTCCTCTTGGTGGCGCGAATTGAATTTGCATTACTTATTTTTACTTGACCCATTCATGGAACCGTCCTGTCCATGGATGGTACTGCCCGTCCTGAATGGGGCGATTCCACGAATAGGTCAGAACAGCGTCGCTGTTCATATGAAGTTGTCATGATCGATTTGGGGGAAGGTTCGCTTCAATGTCCATTGTATATCCGATTAGATGCAGATCCGTGAAGAAAATATGCTGTTGAAATGTACTGATTGCTAGAAGCTTATATTCTCAAGTACAGGTACATTCGTGATCTTATATATACGGTATTCGGAGTATGTCTTGTATGTCCTGTACGCATGCATGCGCACTCAGCTGGCATCTCCAGCTGATGAGTCTGGCATCTCCAGCTGAGTCTGGAATGACCATCATCTTAGAGAGATTATGCATCAGCCCAACTGAAGCCATACGCCAGGGAG
>Ga0307512_10002351_pt1 | contig 24245 bp, 23 predicted proteins | sample 14_EM_MG_FD_200267 | JGI IMG/M metagenome (GOLD analysis project Ga0307512, IMG submission 200267) | Populus trichocarpa ectomycorrhiza microbial communities from riparian zone in the Pacific Northwest, United States - 14_EM | ecosystem: Host-associated > Plants > Roots > Unclassified | place... | reverse complement strand
CCTCCGTCACTGGCTGGACAGTCGATACCTGTATTGGAGACTGGGCCGAGCAAAAATGATTGGGGCGAGGGGGAGAGTGCAGTGTTTTCGGGGGGCGTGGCAATGCGACTTTGCCGTGTGGGTGTTAATTTCGGGGCTTCGGGTTTTGTCAGATTCTTGGGGTCTTTAGAGTTTTCATTTGCGCGGAAGCGGAGCGGAGGGGAAAACTGTAGCATTATGCCATGGCCGCTTAGCGGCCGAATGCAATATGATTAAAACAAACAAACCTGAATTGTAACCCAAGACCAAGGAAATATCATAACCATTAAAGAGAAACATAATGACAGAAAGAAAAGAAAAGCCCAACAATACTTAACACGGAGTTCCACACGAGGACTATTACCCCCACCTTTAAGACATCGAGGAGGCGGCCTGTCACCGCCCGCGGGGCTCATATGTGATGAGCTTCACATCCGGCCTCGCTCGAAGAGGTTCGACTTTATACAGAGTCACGCTTCAGGCGCCAGTTTCTTTGGTGATATGCAGGCAACAATAGCTAGGGTCGGGGTTGCTAGTCGATCCCTTATGTGCCATAACGGTACATAGAAATCATTAAAACCCCAAGTAGCAATGGTCACACGCATGGTCTACGCCTTAACGAAATTAGCAGCCAGGAAGTTAAAGGAAGTATAATATATACCTCGTCGACTGTGGTCTCAGGTAGAAGCCTTGGTTTCGTGGTTTCATGGGCATACAGGTATATAGTACCCGCAATCAGACTTTGATCGACACCATTGGGTGCAATAGCTAGGATCGGGGATAGAAAGAACGTTTGAAATTCTTACATATGCCTGAGTGAATATGGCAACTTGTATTAGCGAATGTTGACTGTTGTGGTGGTTTAGGGCATAGCCTACATCCTCGAGGGTGTCCTGGAACCGCAGGTATGACGGTTGATAGAAGACGATACGCTCTGGAAGTTGCTGTATTTTATTCCCCTTATTCCCGTTAGCCTTCGCAGGCTATGATACTAGAAAATTGAGAGAGCTTCTTACATCTTACATGGCGGCACCCAACGTGTGCAAATGCTTCTTCAGTGGTTTTTTGTATATGACTGCTCGTATCAACCCTTGGAAAATGACTTCTCAAGCTTATCTGGTTTGTTGTCCAACGTTGACCTCTTTTTCTACAGCCGCGAACTCGAATCCGTAAGAGGATGATTTCCAATGCCACCTCGAGCCGGTAAAGTGATGGGAAGACACGATCTGGCGCAGGCTCGCAGTGCCACAAGATTCGACTGTGAGTTCCACAGCTCTGTGTAATCTCCCTTGGGGACAAAACGGCTACACCAACCACCCCTAGCCAATGGATGATAATGACGCTCTGCAAGTTCAACTCAATTAGTTTCTAGAACTACCTTTCTCAATGACATCACATCACTCCGAAATCAAGCCCAGACTAAAATCGTGGAGAAGTAACTTACTAACAAGAGTATCGCGTCAAACATCCTCAATCGCTCGCTTTCAGCCTTGGTCATATTCATATTTCGGAACTGTGATGCCAATCCAAGCACTTGCATAAGAATACAATTGGCTGCGTGCTAAACCCAGTCATGTCGTATTTTTGAACAAGTAGAATTAATCCGACGCAAAGAATCCTAATGTAGGCGACCACAGAAACTCTGAGCACGCTAGGTAAGGAGGGTAGATGATGCGATGTACCCTGAAGACTCGGATACTTCACTGCAAAGACGAAGGAGTCCAACTTTGCTCTACCCCTATTCTGTGCTAGAGGTAAGGGCGCGGAAGGACTGCCACGGCTGAGTAGGAACACCGCGATTAATCCCTCAAGAGCATTACCAAAAACAGCGCAAGCAACCTGCAGATTTTGTGAAGTCGTCTGTGGTTATTGCAGGTGTATTCCTACCTCGGCTCGGTTAGCTCCGGCCCGTCGCGTAGTTAGTGAATCCAACTTACTGCGATAATTCTAGCCTACATAAACAAGCCTCTAACCTCACAAGCGACCCGCACATTGAAGTATCAGATATGAGTGAAAATACTATGAAGGGTTGGCGCTGCAACATCTTCGGCTGGAGGCAGGCCCTATACAGAAGGGCACTGTAGATCTGATTTGGTCTGAAGCCGCTTTGCGCGTTCTTGGAGAGACCGTGATGAGCGTGAATTCCACATAGATGTTGTCCTCTTTATGCAGACCCCCGTTAGCAACAGCCGTGAATGTGAATGGTGAAGACAACCTACGGCGATGGAGTGCGACCAATTCCAGTTCGTGAGGTCGGCCTTATTGAATCCCTCGGTATTGGCGTCTACGTGAGCGTACACGGTTTCACTTCCTAGATGAGTTTTGAAGGATGGAAGCTTCATTGTGTTTATTACATAGGAAGCAACAATGCCGGGGTATTTCCTACGTGGGGTCAAGCACTATTAGCTTGTCCGGGATGATCGGTAAGCTCTGGGGGTGCCATATCTTTGGTCATGACGATGTGTTAAAAATAGCCAGCAAGTGTGCTTCCGGCATGAAGTCGAGCACGATTATCGCTTTTGGGATGAAAGTAAGCTGTATGAGCGCCATATCGTCGGAAATGGCCAGCTGGTGCGCCTCAAGAAAGATTGTGAGTTTCGAGTTACCTATTCCTCGAGCACTCCGTTTGGCCGCCTGCAAGCTTTTTCCAACACCAAACAGAATCTTTGTTGCCTTTTATGGACACGAAGATCTCATAGGCCGATTCCAACGGTGCCTTGAGAACCGGAGCCAGGGAGAGAGGATCAATTGAATGAAACTCTGTAGCTAGACTCCCCCAGCCCCATATCTTTACCCAAGAACACTTAACGTCTACTGCTATCAGTTCAATACCTTTCTTTTCTATCACTCGAGCTTTGAGTACTTACAGATGCGGTAATTCCAGATTTCTTCTGCACATGAGTCAATAATACCCAGCAGGAGGGTTGGAACCTTGCAAGCAGCCAAACACACGTAATCACCGGATTCCTTGTTGATGATGAGCATTCTCAGCATTGAATGGTCGACCCTCTTCATGCGCAATCAACTCTTCCAGGTAACGAACGTATTCCGTCGCAATGGCGGATGTTGTCGACTGTCTTCATCCGCCGTCACCGAGATTCCTGGAGATGCCAGACATATTCAGCAGCCATAGCAGCCTCATCTTCAACTGCCTTCATCCACAATCAAATTCAACGCTTGAAAGTGTCTCTCCACTGCTAGAACTACCCGGCACCATCGACTGTATTAGTTCCTTGGGTTGCGGCATTGATGATGGCAGCCGATTGCCCATTTCGTCTTCGGGTCGGATTTGCTCTTGGAGGAGTACTCATCACCAGGGCAGTGAGATTCTGTCGGGAATTCAGTGGGGTGGGATAGCGTTTGATCTAGGATCGGGTGATTGGGGTGATATGGTAGGAACTTTGGTTCTTTTCTTACAGTGAAAAGTGGATAGAATTTGTTGCCGTGGTCGACTGGAGTTAAGTCTGTGGAAGCAGGAAATGCATAGAAGCGTCTTGTTCCAGATGTTTGTTTCCGGGCGTCTCGGCTTGTGCGGAGCGGGGATGCGGACTGCAACACAAATGAACACTGATCGCCTGCCCGCCCCCACACAACCTTCCCAAGTTCAGCAGACTATTAGGATCCCAGATTATCTCCCCGCAATCAGGTTTTCGTCTTGTTCGTCCCTCTGCTGTCATTCTAATCTCCATTAACCGCACACCCCACTCTGCGCGCGCGGCACTCAATCTTTCTCCTCTCCACGCCCACAACTGAGCCTTCCATGCGATTAGATTCCTGCAACACCGCTTCTGAAAAGCGCAACCCCACGCGCGTAACGAAGACATCCTCCGCCCGCTTCAGCAGCCGCAATCCTTAGAAGGGTAGCGGGCACTATGAGAAGCCCTCTTACCATCTACCGCTCGCTCTATATGCGCAAGGACAAGAACGAACTGGGCGCTCTCTCTCTCTGCACCACGAGCAAAACTCTAACAGGTTTGAGATCACCGCTGGCCACAAAGAGTAGGAGAATTATGTTGATTCACAGGGATTACATGCAGGTTTACTCAACTCGCTATGCGTTCCTAGGTCCGCTATTCGACGCCCTAGTCGTCCATGTCTAGTTCCATCATCATATCTTCTATCGCCGATGATGTTGGCAATCCTGCTGTTGGTGCTGCCCCCTGAGCTTTCTTGGGTCGATGTTGGAGTCTCCTCTGTTCCTGTTCCTTCTACTATTCGATACCCTGGTCGTCCATTTTCTGGTTCCATCATATCTCCCTTCTGATGATGTGCCTCTTAAGCCTTCCGATCTTAGAACAGTCTCTGCTCCTGTCCCTTCTGTAGAGAATGGGAGTGCAGTTGGCACAAGATAGCAGCAGATACAATATCAGTGCTTGGATCGGCAAATGAAGTCGTCATTGGCAGATACAATGCCGAAATACGATTATGATCAAGGCTGAACGAAAGCGATCGAGAATGTTTGGATGCGCTAATTGTGTAAGCCACCTTTGGAACACACGATGAAAGTTTATTCGGGATACTAACTCACTAGAACCTGCAGAGCGTCTTCCGTTGGCTAGAGGCGGTTGGTGCAGCCATTTCGTTCCCAATCGAAATATGACTATGACCAGGTCGAACGGGAACGATCAAGTATGTTTGAGTGCAAAACCTGAAGATTGAAGGCCAGTATTTATGTTACTTGTGGCCACCGAATCAAGGCCCAGCCGGGATTTTAATACCACCTATCTTCTAGGACTTAATCACGGCCGTCTTCAGCTTCTAACTCACCCAAGAGGAATGAGCACCGAGATTATAACTCTTTTCCCTGTAAGTCATCGTGGGAACTAGTGGCATAAGTTTTATGTTCCAGACCGTGGTGGGAAGACAAGGACCCGGAAATTGAAGCCAGTAACTATGTTACTTGTGACCTTGACTCGGAGATCTGCAGACCCTTCAAATCCAGACCTGAGAAATTCGCAAATTTTTGAGCCAGTCTCAGCTCTCAAATCTACGAAGTGGTCGGTACCCTTTTCCCGGAGCATTGTCTTGGAATCTTAGATCGTGGGATTGTGGTTGAACGTCATCATGGAGTGTGGCTATCGGCCCAAACTCCTAAGGCCGAGAAGAACTCGCTGCAAATTGCAACGTTCACTCTAACCGCAGCCGGCAGACACGCAAGGCCAGTCGATGTTTGAACTTGACGGCAAGACGAAATCCACTTTATCGTCCTCCGCACAACCGATTGCGGAGACAGTGCACGGCGGGCCTCTCGAAAACTGCGGCCCAGAGGATCTGTGCCACATTACTGCGCCACACAAATCATCATGAGCGGTCTGCAGAGGCAATTTAGAAGTTATAATTGGTGTTACTTGTAACCCTGCCCTGACCTCTAAAATCCTGCAAGTCTGGGAGAGGGCTCATTACCTTCTCCCACAGCATCGTCCCACAAGGTCTATCGGGTCTAAAAGAGCGGTCGGTACCATTATCCTAGAATCTCAGATCCTAGGATTAATGTTGTTTTTGAACGACGTTACGTAGCTCAGGTGGCTAGGCCACAAGCATTACACTCAAGGCTCAGCCGAGGATGGAACTTGACAACAAGTCGAGGTCCGCTTCATCATCATCCACACAATCCATCGGGTGGTTGACCCCATGAGGACTGCAGATCTTGTTGAACCTATCGTCGTTGTCTTCTGATCCCTAAGCTCTGATCAACCACAACGCTTCATCTTCCAACTTCGAGGGCGAGGGGCGAAACCCAACTCGACCCAGGAACGCCGGAGTTGCGAATATGAACTATGTACCCTGGTCTATTCACTGAGATTTTCGAAGGAGAATCCGTGGCAGTTACTACGGTACAGTCTTGGGGTTCCAAATTTTTCAGATATGGGCATGCCACCGGAAGTGAGAGCCTGTGCTTCTTCTTCACTTTCATCCCCGGTTTCATCTCCCCATACTCAACCACAACACTTCATCTCCAAATCCACCTTAAGAGGGGTGAGTTTGCTCCGCAAAAACAAGCCACTGTTGGAACCAGTGGCTTGCGTTAGAGTCACTATGCTAGTGTTAGGTTGGAGATCATTACCGTATGTTGGCATTCAACTAAGGGTGACAGTTTGCACTGATGCATGGTAGGCTTTAGAGGAACTTCAGATCCACCCAATCTATCATCTCTGGTTTCACCAACTTCCCATGCCGACCTCATCCCCCGCGTACTCCAGAGTAATGAACTTGCGTTCCCGTGTCGAAAGTGATGTGACTCGGGTCTCCGCAAGCTCCGGCGAGAATCTGTGGCTTTTACAGCAGGTTACGTAGCGCAGTAACTGCGCCATCGTCAATCATACTGTATGTTTGCATGCCAGAGTGAAAGTTTATGCTAATGCATTGAAGACTACAAGGGACTTCAGATTCCGACCAATCCATTGTTACTGGCTTCGACAGCACCCCACCCTAAGTTCATCCCTCACGTACCAGAGGGGTGACAATCGAGAACCACTAATGGCAATGGTTCTGGCGACCGCTACTACTTCCGCTTTACCTCAAGCTCAGCACCCCACACGAACCTCATCCCCCCATACCGCAATACTCCATTCCACCTCCGATCACAGCGTTTCATCTCCCAACCCATGTCAGGGTTTAAGAATGGTGAGAACACTTGCAATAACGGCTCTTACCTCGTTATGACTTCTGTTTCACCTCAAGCTTAACCTCCTACGCCGAGTTTATTCCCAATGTACCTCAGAGGAGTGAATAGCGAGAATCACCTGAAGCAAAAGGCGCAATACAACGACCTAATTCCAACAAATATCAAGTCGGATTCATTCCTAGCTGCTGTTAACGGGGGGAGGAGAGCTCTTCGACAACGAGTACAGTATGTCAATCCAAGCAATTCTCAAATAATATTTTGCTAATTAAACATAACAGTAGAGCTTACGGTTTGAAGCTATCAAGGGTGGAATTGGCATTGTGACTGCGGTGTATTTGCTGTCTTTAATACTTTGAGCTGATTCCTATTATAGTAACCGCGAAGGACGAGTTTAGTTGTGGTTTTGGGAAAGCGGTTGTGGCGAAGAATATGGTGGATGAGGTGGGGGTGAAAAATGTTTTGTGCTTGATTTGGCAAATGTTCCTTGTCGTTTTGCTGGATACCTGTTTTTATAAGGGAGCCGACTTTGTTTCTTTGATATAGTTATAATATCTCAGGATGAGGAGGAAATATTAATCAAGACGATCGAGCGTTCGTTATTCTTGCCTGATTATTTCTGATGTGAATTTTATTGTGAACCATGGAGTACGCAACAGCAAAAGGGAACCGATAGAACAGCACAGGAAGGGGTCTGTCTATATAGGGTTTTCGAATTAACGCACAAAATGAGGTTGTTTTCTAGACCCTGATCTCATGTTTACCAGGCCATTGTAAATAACACCAGCCCAGAATGATATCCAGTGGAAGTGATTTCTCCGAGTAGTGTTTAGGCAGACGTGACTGTCCGGCTGGGTGGCTGGTAGATATCAACGACGCGCTTTAAGAAACTGTCCTCATTTCCTACCAACAGTAGAATAACGTCCAAGCAAGTCCTCTCTCACAACAGCATCTCACAGCTCGAGTATCTGTACCTCACCTTCTATACCATGGCTTGTTCATCTGTGAGTTATATCCCAACAAATTATACTTTCCGTAGCTTCCTTAATACTCTCAAATCAGAACTGTGATACTATCCCAAGGCCCCATAGTGTAATGGTTGACACACACACACACAGTATTCCTAACCGAACCCGTAACTTAGAGGTTGCATTTTTGATCTGCGCAGGGCCATTCTTTTGGTTCGTCGCTCGAGTTTTTGTAGGGTGTAAATCACTCGATGTCGCTCAGAAATTCATGATCGCGGAGTTCGACCCAACCTCACACTACATTTTCTTCACTACTCAACGCATTCTTCACATTCTCACCCCCTGGGACGGCAAACATCGCCGATCCTCTGCTTGATGGATTCTCCCCACTCTGCCAGTCAGCAAACTCACTCGCCACGACCCTACCGACATGCTTACTATAGATACTACCCAACCCCCTATCAACCCGCCTCTACTATCTATTTTCCGGAATATATCCCTAAATAGCCTCGTTGCACCTCTCCAGCCATCGCGGACACCCGAAACATATCCCAATGCTCCTTAGTTAGGGCCACACCAGTCGTCTCAAAGCCTAGGAGCTATTGTAATTTACCACTATGCAGGAGCCAGAGGAGCAAAAGGAAGGGCAAGCCAAGAAAGTGATAATCGCAGGTTTATAGCCTGGGGTATCAAGTTGGTGTTTATAGCACTAGTTGAGCGCTGCAGGTTCCGAAACTGTACAATTGGTGTTTCTAGCACCATGGTCAGCACGGGGCGTTGATAACACCAACCGAGCCTTGTAGGTTTCGTACCACGGCCGCCCAGTGTTACTAGCACCATGGTCAGCCAGTTGTATCAAGAGATCTCATTTTATGAATTCGATCGATAATTCAACCATAACCCCGAAAGTCCGTAGCTCCCTACAGTAATCAAAGGAGGCGTGGAAGTTGAGCGCAAAATCCGTACCTAAAGCGGGACATGGGACATCACTCATTGACTCGAGTCTTGTTGTGCGTTGTGCGCAACATTCTGCATTGCGTGAAGGAATAATATATACAAACAGTATAGCCTGTTCGCAGTGATAATCGTTGGAGGTTCCATGCATGCGAAACATTGGAGAAGGAGCCTGTTAACGTTGTGCACGTGAGTGCAAAAACCCCCTATGCGGTAATTGAATAGTTTTGAGACCTTCGACCTCCTCGAGATACATCTTGTAGAGCGTGTGTTGAACAATCCTCGCAGTGCTGCTACGTCGTAACTTGACCCCTCTTCTCGTATCTCCACCTCCAACTCCTTCGTAACCGCGGCAGAACACACTCTTACAACTCATGGTACTCAGCTCGAGACTTAGTTTAGAATTCAACTTTCACGACCGGAACCTTCGTAACGATATCCAAATCGTCGCAAGGATCACTTATAGCACAAAAATTCGGCTCGGATATAATAGCAACGAGTTGGAGTCGCTCCTCTGTATCATCGTCAGCACAGACCTCTACCATGGAGCTACCATCATACATAGGTCCCACTCACGCCTCCGATCCAACACCATCGTTGCTATAGCTCCAATTGCTAGTTCTCTCCTACTATACCACGTACTCGAAAACACCGTTCCAGCAACCTGTCCCTTTCTGCTATAGCAGACTGTTCCCTCCCCCAACAATCCTCAGAACTTTCAACACATTCTCAGCACCGCTCAACCGCACCTCCTTTTCGTTGTTCATCAGGCCTATCGTCAAACCGCGAGTGCACGCTGCAATCGTACCGATCTCACCAGAACTCGGGGCTGTCGACGTGAAGAGGTGACAACAAATGTGACCGAAATTGTTATTTGGTAAAGCTTCTGCCATCATGCCTCCCTGTTTTATTGCTATTTGCGCACATATAGAGCACAAGCTTAAATAATAGGCTTTCAGGTAAGAATAACGAAATCAAACCAATCCAATCAAATCCGGCCAAGGACCCTTTTTTTGCCACGCATTCAAAAGTTACGGGTATAGCATGTTATTGGGTCGGTCGCAGCGACACTAACTCAAATATCTTCGAAATGGACGGCCTGGTGGGAAAAATACTGTATTGTCTCGTAATAAAAGTTTCTTTCGCCATGCATGGCCAAGCCGTGATTGGTTAGCGTAAATTTCACCTCTTCAAAGAACTCCTTTGATGACATGGTTTAGGTAATACGAGTAACTACCGCCCACAATTGCATGCACATGCATGCATGACACTGCCATTCACTCCAGTAGCCATCTTTCATAGATCAACCTTGTAACAACTTAAACTCATCAGGCAGGGCGAGTAGGATTTCGGCTATGCCCATGAAGTAGTGATGCCCTTGTTCTGCCTTCTGCATGTCCAAACAGGCAAAATAACGAAGATACAGGTTCTAGCCTGGGTGTTTGTAACGCCCGTGAACTTTGGTGTTTGTAGCACCTGGAGTTTCGAACCTTAGTGTTTACAGCACTGGCGCTTATAGCACCAGCCTAAGGTTTCGAACCTTGGTGTTTACAGCATCTGGCGTTTACAATACCGGTTAAGCTAGGCTTCGGTGCTTGTTTATTGAATGATTTAAGCTATGATAATGGAACAGGGATCGAGCCTTCGATAGAGTGAAAGAATCAACAGGATATCGCCGGTAGTTACTAAAAGTGGTATTACATTACCCGTGTCCGGTTCCTACGGCTTGACGTAAGAATTTTAGAATGCAGGATAGAAGCTTACATGTTGTGGGAATTTTCAGGAACTGCGTAAGAATCCACACTGTCGGTCCGCGTTAGCAAATGATTTTCTACCCTGATTCCTACGGTCTTTCAACCACGTGGCGGCGACTAAAAACACAAGAAGCATAAAATTGGGTAACCGTGAGAACCCAAAACGCCACGTGTAAGTGAGTGTCCAGAGTTTGACAACTGCATGATCAATCATACATAGGCCTTACGAATCTCAGAGATAAACTGTAAAGATAGGGCATAAGCGGGTGAATGCAATATGATTACAGAAAACCCCTAATGAACTGAAACTACACCTTGATTATGATGCGCCCCACAGGTTTCGGTTACGATGTAGAGGGTGGGGCCATGGCCTTGGGTTCTCAAGACGCCGTATGTTCCTAATTGAAGTTTATCATCCAGACAACCTTCTTCGGGATAGATGAAGTCGTGTCTGAAACACAGTTAGGGCCTACGCAAGGGGAAACCTTTTGAAGGTTGAAAGAATTGAATTGAGATACCTTCGTCGTATGACGAGATCGAGTCAGAGATTGTGTACTTCTTTAGCGTCCGGTGTTCCTATTCCTGTGCATCGAGCTTTCTTCAAAGCCGTGCTTACGGAGCACACAGCAGCTCATCGCTAGAACAGATGTTTCCTTCATACCAACTAATCACAATCGATCATTCGCAACATACGTTTACGGGTGAAAATGAAACAAACACCTGTGGAAACGCCACCTACAAATCCCAACCCAGATATGTAAGGTACTCTCGCTTCTCGAGAAGAGTTGATTGGTGGAGGAAGCTCAAGCACGTTCCCTCGGATATGGAACCGAACGTACTGTGCCAACACAAGTACGTACAGTTTTCCTGCCTATAGTAGTCTCGGAGTGGCCCCAGGGTTCCGAGACTACTGCCTGTAGCCAGTTCTAACCTGCTCAATCTAGAATGGACTTCTTCTCACTGGTACCAGTTGTTTGGCAGTAAAAAAAGGAAGCACGCCGCCTAGACTGTGACAGTACAGGAAAAGAAAACTAGTGCCTTGGTTGTAGCGAACCCGAAACGAAAGATACAGATAAACAAGAAGCAAAATATCAACGTTTTATTCCTTTTTGCCCGCCGTTGTCACAAAGCACTGCCGAATCGCGACAATTCAAGTTCACTTTCAGATGTGACTGCGCCCCAACACCATCATGACGGTGTTTCCAGTATTTCCGGTAGTTATACTCTACTCTAGCAAAACCAACTGTTGGCACATCCAACATGAAGTACGGCCACAAGCGATTCGATATTCGCGAGCGAGCTTCATCGTGAATCTGATATCAGAAAAAAGAGCCGAAGAAAAGGTAATTTCCACCGTGCATTCAAAACAGTCTGGCAGTTTCGTGAAGCACCCATTCCATCCCAATGATTGGCTGCCACTACGCCACTGTTGAACTGTACTAGATATCGCCGCCCAGACCGCCGCGCGCCGGTTGCGCCCGCAGCCAACAGTTTCCTTCGGTCCGCTGTTCATAGCTCCCGCCATCATTCCAGCTCCACCCTTAGGTTTTTGGCGTTCTTTCGTGTGGGGGCGACCCCTCGAGTGCCCTTGGCTCATTAGTCGCTGGCTATATACCAATCAACTGTTAACAAGCCGAACGAAAAAATTTCCTCTACATACAGGTTGGGGTTACTGTATCGACACAAGCTCGGACAGGATTTTGAGATTTTGTTCTGCCTACTTTCGCTTTGTGGGGATTATCCGGCGCTCGCCTACACGAGGCCCGCTATGTGAATGGCAACGCGGAAATCCGGCATCTCGTTCTACATAAGCACCTTATGCAGGGAAGAGGAAGATAATCATAAATATCCCCTCCCTCCCTTACCGCGCTTCTGACACGCTAGAGAAACTCTGGTTAATCACTATTGGTATACGATACCTAGCCTGTGTCTCTCTAAAAACATCGCGAGCGCCGAGGAATCCACTCTACAAGGAATCACCCGAAGCACATCGTATCCGTCCCCTACCCTAGGTTATTGGATTTACCCAAGGGATATCAATTATGAAGGGAAAAACTTTGAACAGCACGGGAGTCCCCGCCGAACCGTACCAGTGGCCTCACGATGGTGATCTATCTCTCACCACGGCATTGGTGATCATCGACATGCAGAATGACTGTGAGTGTCACTTTTTCATGCAAGAACTTCCTCTCAGACATTGTGATGTTTAATTAGTGTAGTCTGCAGTCCCGGCGGATATTTAGATCATCAAGGCTACCCCCTGGAGCCAATGCGGGCGCCCATCCCCCATATCTCACGGCTTCTCGATACCTTCCGCCGTCTGAAATGGCCCGTGTTTCATACCCGTGAGGGACATCGAGCGGATCTTTCGGATCTCACGACAAGAGAGCTCTTTCGGTCCAGGAATAATCCAGCAGGATTGGGTATTTTTCACCCCGTCCTTCCACTGTTATTATCTCTAATCGGCTTGATAGGGATTGGAGACCAGGGGCCGCTCGGACGGCTCCTGATTCGCGGCGAGCAGGGCCACGACATTATCCCCGAGCTCTACCCGATTGCGGGAGAACCAGTGATCGACAAGCCTGGGCGCAGCGCATTTGGGTACACTGACTTTGAGCTGCTTCTACGCCTGAAGGGGGTGAAGAAGCTAGTCATTGTGGGAGTGACTACGGATGTGTGTGTACATACGACTCTGAGGGATGCAGATGATAGAGGCCTGGAGTGTCTACTTGTCCGCGAGGGGTGTGCGGCGGCGGTTGGGGCGTTGAATGATGCGGCGATGGAGATGGTTACCACTGAAGGGGGAATTTTTGGTGCGGTGGCGGCGGTCGACGATGTGGTGGCTGCGCTGGAGAAGATTGAGCGGGGGGAGATGTCCGCAAAGCAGTTGTGAAGCTATATTGAGATAGTTTCTTTAATACATGAAGACTGTGAAACCTTGTGTGCATCTCGATGAGACACTTGCAAGCGGGATAGGCTACATTTCCGGAACAATGTTGATCACCCGCACGAAATAGCTGAATTGAGCACCTGTTTCTGAAGATCCGATGATCATATCAGATGCAAAATCTTAAACCACATCCAAGCTCCACGGAAATCCGATTTCCGTGGAACGCACGGCCCCTGTGTCAGTGAATTTCCCCACCCCACGGTTCCAGAATACTGGAACCTCCAACTGCTTATCGCCTTGTCTTGCTTGGGATTTTCATATATTTTGAATCCAACTCGCATCCCAAATACAGTATAGATTAGCGGTCTGCATTAGTAGATTGGAATCAGGAACAGCATGGCCGAAACTCTACCGAGCTTCAGTTGGCTGGCATGCATGTGGGCTACGATAGACAAACTCACGAGGCGAGCGAGAGGGTTCAGACGGTCCGCTTAATCAGGGGGACGACTTACTAAAACTCCGGTGGCGGAGTGTCAATATCCGCTGGCCGACCGCCATTGAATAGGGCACTGAACTTCATCCCTCTAAAGTATGTCAAGTTTTGTCGGTCAACGAAACTGATGCTGGCGAATACGGACTTCACTCTCGCAAACCTAGATCCCGATAATTTGCACGGATGCTGATCCGATGCATTTATTTGGCCGTTTTCTTAACACGTTATATTCCAAACACGTTAAAGAAGGCATCAAAACAAACGCACGGACCCGCGTTACAAACTAGGAACCCAACCTTAACCCCACTGTTCACCAGCACACCATCGAAAAAAAATTGAGGGAATTTGAGAATCACATTGCTCTCTGGCAAATTGAACTATATCGGCTAGTCAGGAACCTCTGGTTGGATTGCACCTGTGTTGTACATATATCAGTGATAAGATGAGATATTCGCCCACGGAAGCGCTAGACGTTGTTATTGGTACATATGTGTTGCTTATTGCACGAAGGTTAGATTAGACTTAGCTCATATGGGCCTGGGAAGGGGCAATTGCACAGCACAGCCATGCGGTGTAACAGTGAGCGAAATAGGCCCTGTCAGCTGTCATGAACAAAATACTGTGGATCCGACTAGTTGGCAAAAGTCGGAAATATTACGAAACTGGGGCAACCGCTTTGAGTTTTGTTAAACCCTACACAGCAAAGTTTTGTATGAACATAAAAAACTTCCATCCAAGCTTTGCTCAACGACGTCCCATTTTAACGTAATTCATGATGAGTAAACTCGCCCCTATTTTTGCGGATGCGAAGCGGGGATATGGAGTTGTGGATTCGCGTTCTGGTCGAGGGTCGAGCATTTCCCGAGTGCCATGGCAATTGGTGAAGAAGATATCTATTTGACTGCGCTAGCGCGTGTCCCCGGGCATTCAGGTATACAGTGCCTATAACTACACAAAAAGGTACTCCCTATACACTAAATCTAAACCTCCAGTAGCAATCCCATGAAAAAAACTTAACCATCCCAAAAAACTCCCAAGTCGCCGTTCCTAGCCCCCATCAATCATCATCATCCAGCCGTAGTCAGCTTCTCTGCACTGACACCGTCGTAGTAGTAGTCGCAGGAACAATACTACTATTTAAATGAGCATTATATCTCGGATTCCCATACTTCTCCACATCAAACGTGCCATTCGTCGGCTGTCGCTGCTCCTCAACCGAAAAACTCACTCGCTGTTCGATCTCAATCCGTTCCCCCTCGTGCCTCGACACCGTCTTATTGATACACTCTTGGCTGCCGTTTGGGCTCGGGACGATCTCAGTGTCCAGCACCGAGTCCATTTGCTTGGCTTTTCCGCGGTGCATGCGATGGGAGAGCTGGACGCCGCTGCTGCCATTCGAGTCTTTGTTGTACCCAGAGGAACTGTTACCGGCGAACGTGCCGGCTCTAAAAACGCGCCGGACCAGCGGCCAGAGCATCGGAACGTTGGAGACGTAGATTGCGGTCGAAGACTCGCGGATGTACCAGAGCATGTAGATTGTTGTCGTGGGATTGCTGAAGTTGTAGTATTTGCTCAGTACCGCGGCGAGCACGACGAACAAACCGAGACTGAAGATCCCAACTAGGATCACTTTCTTTTTCGTGTCGACTTTCGCTTTCATCAGGAGCGGGATTCCAACCGCAAGCATCATCAGGTCCGAGCTGAGGTTGAAGACTGCTTGCACGATGACATAGTGTGTGTAGGTTGCGCATTGTGCTGTGCGGATTAAACCTTGTCAGCGGGAAACTAAGACGGAGGGGTGAAAACATACGATCTGGTACAGGCAACGCCCAATATCCGGAGAGTGGGCGACAGTTCAAGAACCATGCCATTTCCGTGGCGATAAAACCCATCAGAGAGTAACCAGCGATGAGTTTGATTGCGAATTGATGCGGTAACCGCGATGCAAGGCGGTTGTACAGCAGGAGCATGCATGCTTTGGTGAGATATGTGCAAATAAGCATAGCTTGTTCCAGCAAGATCACGACTTTTGATCCGTAGATTCGGGTTTTGATGTCTTCGGGTGTAAATGTCTCGTACTCGCCTGGGCCGTATAGATTCGTAGCGGTGGAGCCTGAGACGTTGATTGCAGCCATCAAAATTGTGTAAATGGCCTGGTAGAGAACGCAATGTCAGAACACGCTTCATACCTACTACAGCTTCCCTTGAAATGAGATTGGAAGCTTAGGCATTTTTTAAAAACGCGTACAGCCATATCAAAGACCGCGCTCATTCTGTGCCTCATCCCAATTAGAGCTGTTCATTTCTGCAAATTACATACCAGGTCAACCATCATGAGGTAGTCTTCAAGTTGTAACCGCTTCCAAGACCCGAAAACCAGTTGTCGGGAGTACCTGCAGGAAGCCGAATGTCAGCATTGGTTACAATGAAGTTTCTGGTTAATAATGGCACTCACAATCGGAGAAGGATAAACACAACCCCAAACGAGTACATTGTCCATGACTCGACTTCAAGTTGATGTGCGGTAGGAGAGGAGAGGCCCATTGTTGATACTGCACTTGCTGTGGATGCTCCAATTTCTCTTCTACTGGCAACACAAATCGTTCAATGAGCATTACTAGATCAAAGATATATAAATGCAATTTGTTGTGAGAGAGTGGACCCATTGGAGCTCGGTAACAGGAGGCACGAATCCGATCAAGACCCCGTGGGATGAACCCGGGTTATTTTGCTAGATCATGTTGGAATCGGGAGGTGGCCAGTCGGAGCCCTCCATGCCATATCTCGATGTAGTAGTACGCGATAGACTCATTTGGTTGGCCAAAAGCAGAAAACAATTAGTTGTGGCAGGGGTGTCTCATGCGCTAATATTTCGTCCAGTCTTTGATTCCCCACGCAAAACAGCAATATCGTGGTGCACGGAAAAAAAAAGCAAATATACAAAAAATTCCCCATAGAGCCCGCTTGTAGCCCCCATGTGTGCCGCCTCACAAGCAAAATGTTTCAATGCATGCACTCCTCAATTACCGTTCCCAAGGGAAAGGATATCAACACAGCACAACTCTTTAGTGGTGCGGCACTAGCTACTAAAGTTTCTGTATGCTAAGATATGTCTATTGAAACTTGCCACCCGCATATGTGTGGTGTATAAGATTTCTGTTCAGGAAGGTCTTTATGTATGGCCATAAAAAAACCAAAATTTAGGGGCCAATGCGAAAAGTTCACACACGGCATGTGTAATTCGACAGCTCGAGACGAGACTTATGCAAGAGCTAGCACGGAAGGCCCGCGGTATGGTTTCCGCGGATGGTTGTGGTTGTATTTCGATAGCCCTGCAGTAGCAGTCAAAGTTCTTTCCTGGGTTGTTCCATCCCCAACAACACCACCTCTCTGAATTCTTTTCCCTTTCTCTTACCCACCCAAGTCAGCGATTGATTGAGTGCCGGATTGCCGTCGAGATAGAATACCCCCGACCCGCGTCCACAACCACGCGAGAGATACTACGCGAGCGAGATACCCAAGCAAAAACGTCATCTATTCAATACACCATGGCTGCACCGCCGATGCCGGATTATGGTCAGGCAGACAACGGAAGCAGCAGCCTTGATGCGGACGCTCTCAAGATTGAGACTGTTCTGGGACACAAGCAGGAGCTGCGGAGAAACTTTGGCTTGTTCAGTTTGACTAGCTTGGGTTTCGTTATTGCGAAGTAAGACCTTTGCCAGTCACATGGGGTAACCTGGAGATGAAGGTATTGACTCTGGTGTACAGTGCTTGGGCAGCTACCGGTGGTACCATTGTGATTGCTATTTTCAATGGAGGTCCTATGGCGGTTTTGTTCGGATTGTAAGGACCACATTAGCATGTAACACAGAAAGGAAGTCACTCACAATAGATAACTCAGGATCTTGGTATCAATTTTCTACGCCCTCATCTCTGCCTCCCTCTCGGAGCTTGTCTCATCTATCCCCTCTGCCGGGGGCGTATATCATTGGGCCACCATCACTGCCGGTCCCAAATACGGCCGTATCACTGGATGGTATGCCGGTTGGATCAACATGTGTGGTTGGTTGCTGTCCGCATCATCCATTTCGTCGATCCTTGGGAATGAGTTGGTCGCCATGTACCTTCTTAACAACCCTGGCGTAGAATGGAAGTCGTGGCAAGTCTTCATTGCCTTCCAGACCATGAACTGGTTATGCTGCGCTATCGTTATCTTTGGAAACCGATATTTGCCGCTGATCAACAAGATTGCGCTGTGGATTTCCCTTGCAGGCCTTGTTATCTCTATCCTGGTTCTTGGGATTATGCCAACCCAAAATGGTCGGAAGCATGCCACCAACTCGTTCGTGTGGACTACGTACACAGACTTGTCCGGCTGGAACAACGATGGCATTTGCTTCCTCCTTGGTCTCATCAACGCTGCCTTTGCCGTCGGCACCCCAGACTGCCAGTCGCATCTGTCCGAGGAAATTGCGGAGCCCGAGAAGAATGTCCCAAAGGGGATCATGCTGCAGATCGGATCCTCCTTCATCACAGCATTCGCATACCTCATCGCGTTGTTCTACAGCATCAGCGACATCGACGCGGTACTAGGGTCGACCTTCAAGTTCCCCACCGCAGTAATCTATCTCCAAGCCACGGGATCTACCCGGGGCGCAATCGGTCTCACCGCTGTTCTCTTCCTTGCCACCTTTCCCACCCTCATCGGAACGCTCGTAACCGGCGGAAGAACCTTCTGGGCGCTCGCGCGTGACGATGCCGCGCCGGGCTCGGCCTTCTTCCGCAAGATCAGCCCGACGTTTGGATCCCCTCTACGCGCAACAGTTGCGGTATCCAGCGTCACCACGTGTCTAGGAATAATTTACGTTGGCTCTACCACGGCATTCAACGCGCTGATAACGTCGTACATCGTTCTCTCGACGCTCTCTTACGCAGCAGCAATCCTGCCGCATATCCTCACAGCGCGTAAATCTATTGTTCCCGGACCTTTCCATCTTGGAAAGTGGGGATGGCCCATCAATATTGCGTCGGTGCTTTACATCGGTGTCACTTGCGTGCTCTTTTGCTTCCCCTTCGTTAAACCTGTCACGCCACAGAATATGAATTGTCAGTCCTCCCGCAACTCCCTGATTGTGAGTGATAGAATGCTGATTGTGTGATGATTAGACACTTCCGTTATCACAGGTGGATTGATCATTTTCATCACCATTTGGTGGTTTATCCGCGGGAAGGGAAAGTACCAGGGCCCAAAGTATTTCAAGGAGGCCGCAGAGGCATTGACACATGGGGGTGTCACGACGGCGGAGAAGGTCTCTGTTTCTTCCTAGGAGGGTTAGGCGAACAGGAGGGGTATATTGGGCTTAGGTAATTACGCTTTTATAATAATCATTTGGCGCGCTGTGGGGCGATTTGTTTGTGGCGTTTTGTGTGGTTTCGAAATTCTTGGGGTTCTTAGGTGATTTGGTGGTTTGTTCTTGTTCACTCTTTGGTGGAGGAGGGGGTGTATGTATGTATGTAACTACCACTATGTCCCGTTGGGACTTCGAATTAAGGTATCTCATTGAAATACATACCTGCCTGGTCTCATGCCCAGAGTTTTCACCAGTCGGCAAGCTCGATCTCCCGACTGAGCTTGCCGAGCACACCCATCTGGTGTATACTCGAGGATTCAGATATCAAAGCATTTTATGCCCCAGAAATCTACTTGCTAGTTGGCGAGCAACGAGAAATTTTGGGAGCCAAAAGCTGTTCAACTTTCTCCGCCAGATATGGGACGCATTCCCTCCTACAACTCACGGAAGTGGTAACAATAAACGCGACCTGGAATTAATAGAAGGCAGTACAATTCACATCACCTTGCTTGCCAGAAGCGAGTGCTCAGTCCCAGCCCCCCGCGCAATGCAGGCGCGCAGCCGATGTGCACTCCATGATCAGTAATGGTCGAATACAATATGATTTAAACAAACAAACAAACAAACCGATGTGCACTCCCCAGTACCGCATGAAGGGTTCACGCTAACCCTCTTCATACCTCTGCGTCAAAACAATACTGATTGGTGGTGCCCGCAGTACCCCGCAGCACGGTACCCATTTCCCAGGCTGTGGTTCTGGGACGTCCTGCTCGCCGAATATGCGAATACGAAGCTATGCGAGTGCCGGTGATAGGAGATTGCCGACCGGCGCGGGGGATCGATGTGCGGTTGGTTGCTTTTGGCGCGCATAACCGCGCAAGCATGGTCGATCGAAGCAAGGTCAGAAACCTACATGGGGAAGCCTTGCATGTGGAGGACACAGTTGCATTCACGTATGCAGGCAGTCTCGAGATCAACAAGAACTTGGGTTGCCGCAAAAAGACAACCAATAAGAGCTTGTAGCCTTATCCTCCTACGGCGAGGCGTGGACAAAGATGATAATCGGTGTTCCAGCCAGAAAAAGCAGCGCAAATTTATTCCCGCACTAGGTTGTGATAAAGAAGCGGGGGGTGTATGTGCGCCAGAAGCGATGCTAGTGCAGAGGAAAGTCGGGAAGGGTGACTGTGCAGGAGAACTGGGAGACCACGGACCACAATATGGTCCCGTCGCAATCTGCTCACATGAGATACTCTATCAGCCTACCACAGTTGCTGTAGGTATTGTCGCTGACTGCCAAGAACCCACAAAGGTTAGGTTTAGCTACACCCTGCAGAACTACTGCCAGCCAAGATCCAAGACGCACGAAACCAAAAGCCGTATATCGGGGGTGCAGGATTGCTCTATTGCTAAAAAGCACTGCTATATGCAAGTGAATGTTCGAAACTACTAGAGCTTGCATTAATATAAGTTTGCGAGTACATTCTGTTACCTGACCCCCACACATACTGAGTACCAATGGGTGGCTGCGATGATTTCCAGCGTAAGGGCTCCTCCGCACCCATGTTTTCCATGCATTCCCAAGCATATGCCCCTAAGAAACCCGGGTGGTGATCAAACCGGAATACTCAACATCTCTTCGTCTTTCCGGGAACGGCGCTGCTATCTCCCTAGTACGAAAGATATATATTCGCCGAATTTGTAGCTACCGTGCCCTGCTCAATGATTGTTAGCAATAGCAACTTGGCCTTGTTCTCGGATGTTGGAGAGAAAACTGGCTTTGTTAGGCACTATGTACAACCTCACCCCGGAGAACGATCGAACGAGTGATGTATCACAAAACTAGAAATACTAAGGGCAAGGGAGAAGCTGGTACAGTCCTGGAGTTTCCGCAGGATTTTGGCGCGAGATATTCCAGGTCAAACTAGGCGAGATCTTATGTGACTATAGTTACTTCTGTTAGCCTCCTCCTGCACCATCGAAACCCGGGATCTGTCCCAAAAGTTCCTAGACACAAGCACATGGCTATAGAACCCTAGCTCCATCAGCATTGCATTCCGTAGGCACTACGCATAAGCGCCATTCTCGGAGAAAAAATATATCGCAAGTCCGAGCTCTTAAGCGTCGCCGGAGGTTTGATCAGGGTCAATCAATACCGCCCCCCACACCTCTATTTCACGACATTGAAGAGTTACACTACACTTGATGAGCTAAATTTCGAATCCATCCAGGTACCTACCCATCTTTTGCCGTCCCCGCCGCCCCCATGCTAGCTAATGTCTTTCTTCACTCTCTACAGGAAGATTCTTTAATGCGGCAGAGTAATTCATTGATCTGAGTGTGAAACATATTTTTAAACCAAGGGGTGTGATATAATTGACAGCTACATAAACCTTGAGTAAGTTGTGGTTGTTGGGGGAGGAGATGGTCACACAAGATCACTCGTTCAAATATATTACTGATCAAGGGATTGGGTTGGGATGCATCACACAGCAACTGCAATTGCAAGGTTGTCGCCAGCCCGACCCTGGTTGAGGGATCGGTTACTCGGTCGGCAGATGAGAGAAGCCGGGTTAGATATCCGGGATTTACGGAGAACAGATCTCGGCAGATTAATTTCTGCATCTAGTTTCATTCATCCCATCTTTCGCGTACCTAGAGAAATAAGGCGTGCGCGCTAGTTAGTTTGGTATAATCAATACCCTGGAATTTTAATAGTGATTAGGAATTACATGTGATGGCATGATTGGACGATAGTTATCCCCCGGAATAGCAAAGCCAACTAGAACTCGGAGGAGTATGGTCAAAGTACAATTCAAATCGGGGAATCTGATATCGGATAGCCCATAGGCTTTGTATACTGCTCGAGAAATGCTTTTATTGATGAGGCAAAGATAAAACAGGAGGCATGGGGGTTAAGTTTACACGCCCAAGCACGCATTAAACCGACCCACACGCACCGGCGAGACACGGGGTATCTTTTTGGTTATAAAAGTGAGGAGAGATCATGTGTCCGCGTCCTTCATTCATTGGAGCCTGTCGAAGTCTGCCTGAGATAAAACAAAGGCGAGTGAGATATCGTGCCCACAGTCCCGCGCTTAGTAGTAGTGGTCGTATATACGCAATAAAGAAATGTGCCAGCTAAATCCTTTCAGATGGGTTAATAAGTTTAACACAGGCCATGACTTATGTACTAAAACTATGGACTAGTAAGAGAAATTGCTATAGTTAGTCTCTGGTGGGCTGGACGCATTTGTCTCAGGAGTTTGAGATTGGGAGTTGTGGAAAGGGGGATGGAGGGGCGAAATAGGAAGGTAGGGTATGTGGTTTCTGTCTGTGAGGCGTTTGGAATTTTGGAATTGAGTGCGTTTAATACTCCAGATCATTAGTGGAGTATGGGCCACGGAATGGATTCGGACTCTTGCAATTCTCTGCACCTCTTTTGTTTTGATATTTCGTTGGTGGTTCTATGGGTCCCCCGTGTCCACATCTTGACATGCGACCTGTTGGACCAGCGGCCGCGTCACTAAACGTCACAGAACCAAGGGCTTGGAACAAACGGAGAATGACATTGAAGAAGGGGTAACATTTGTCCGTTTTCTTGCGAGTCCAACTTTCGTGTTTTTCGTTTAGGCTCTCCATGCAGTCTGCAGACTATTCATCATGAGGGTTTGGTTCAAGCCAACGACCTTCTGTGCAGTCGAGGAATTGATTCGGTGTGATTGCATTCGAATGGGGCTTAGGGTTTGGGGCTTGGACACGCACTTCTTCCAGGACCTCTCCGCTCTCGAGATCTCCCTTAAGAAACATATTCACATTCTCAAACTTGCTGTCAATTAATTTATCCTTCACTAGTAAGTATAGCGGATTATTTGGGTTATAGAACAGTAGTTCCGATAGGAGCAAATATTAATGTGTTCTCTAACTTGTGATTTCGCAATTACCAAAGGTAAGGAATATATGGTACATCAACCCATATGCGCTTATTACTTCAGTCCCCATACCCCGGACAAGTACATAGTTTATATATGATCAAGTCGCCACTGTCCGTGATCGGGACGTCAGGGGATACCAATCAAACTCTGCTTCGGAATCAGGTCATCGGGGGCGAGTCCGTGACAGTGATAGAGATGAGCTTCCTGGGGTTGGGATTCCCAGGTGTTATAGGTCGGCACGAGCAATAGGGTTCCCGGGGGACTACACCTGCATATATAAATTTTCTAGTACTTACAGATGTTGAGCAAAATCTTTTCGTATGTGTAAATTAAATTAATTGGCACGGTATGGAGCTAAAAACGCCTGGTAGTAGGCTCGAAACCTGCTCTAATCATTCATTCACAGCGCTGTAAAAACTTAAGATCGCAGGCTCTAACCTGGAAATTACTCTTTCTGTCACGGAGCCTGCTCCAATCCGTTTGGCTTTCCACAGATTGATCTCTCTACTCTAATTGCTATGCTCTATGACTAAAACGCTGCAGATATATATAAGAACCGACCTTTAGCCCAGCAGGCAAGAGAATGGTGCTATAAACGCCGGGTAGCAGGCTCGAAACCTGCTCTGATTGATCATCTATGATGCTGGAAACACTGAGACTGCATGCTCCAAACCTAAAAATGTTCGAGTTGGTGTCTATATCGCTAAGAGCTCTGCATGCTTCAAGCCGGGAGGTTTCGGTGCTTACAGCACCTTTGACTCTTGACTGCAGGTTTCGAACCCGCTTGCTTGGTGTTTCTAACACCATACTAGGCCAATTGTTCGGAGCCTAGGATGTTGGTATTTACAGTACCATCTCCACGAGCGCTGCAGGTTTTGAACCTGTTTGCTGGTGTTTTTTAGCTCCAGGGTCAGTTTTCTAGGCCATGTGTTCAGTAAATTGCTGCTTGGAGATTGACTGTCCTAGATTCTGTCAAACTGTCTTGTCGGAAACATTGCCATCAGGATGTAAAAGAAACACTGCAGATATCGATAACAGCAGGTTTCAAGCCTTGGACCTTGAGTGTTTAAATATGTCAGATGACATAAATTGTCATACGGGAACATATGCACGCATGCATCAGCACCATGTCCAACACCTCCGACAACACACCACACCACCTTTTAGTTTTGCCAAGACCGATTTTATCCAATCAAGTTTGACATCGCGAGAAAATTTTTGCTTCGGTTTTCAGTTGAACGAACTTCAACCGCTTAGAAG
>Ga0307512_10002350_pt1 | contig 24246 bp, 28 predicted proteins | sample 14_EM_MG_FD_200267 | JGI IMG/M metagenome (GOLD analysis project Ga0307512, IMG submission 200267) | Populus trichocarpa ectomycorrhiza microbial communities from riparian zone in the Pacific Northwest, United States - 14_EM | ecosystem: Host-associated > Plants > Roots > Unclassified | place... | reverse complement strand
TCAATTGCAAACACCAATGTTTTCATTTCCTGACCCCGTCTGCCGTAACTTTGAGGCTATCACCGCCAATTCAAGTGACGAACTTTCCAGTCGGCGCACTTCATGCTCCCAGATGAGTGCCTTCGACGTCCCTTCAACTCAAGAGCCGGCCATTCCCGCCATTGACGAGGGTGTGCTAGAGGATCTTCGCTGGACCACCGGTGTACCCTGCCATATGATAGACGTCTTCCACGCCAACCCATTTACTGCGATGGATCAACCACGTATCACCGGCACGACTCCCCCTCCTCTCGATAACGCGAATAATCCATATAGTGCCGAATGCAAAGTCCGGGATCCACGTCACTCTAGATCGGCAGCGAAACACATACTCTCTCCAGACGCGGTTGAACAGAAAAGGAAAGCCCGCACAAAACGAGCCCGCATTCAGCCTTCCTCTGCTGTGCCTTTTCCCGCTACTGGCCCGCAAGAAATGTTTGCGTACGAGTTTAGGCTGGATATTCCGTACCAAGACACTGGTCTTTCGCGTGTTGAGGGATATCGGAGATGTGGAGATTTACCTCGATCGTATCCATTGTCAGGAGATATGGATGACCACGAGCACCTGCTTATTCCTCGACCTGCGGTGGCATACCGTTCAGAAGATTTCTCTCTACGCTTATCCGTTGACCGAGAGGACGTGGGTCTGTCTCTTATTCCACCCCGTCTTCCATACTCATGTTCTCACACTGCTTCGATCTCTCAAAAGACAAAGTCCGAGAATTATATGCAACCTTCTCATCTCTTTCCCCCTTCAGTGCCCCTTTTGACACCGGTGCCATTGCGTCTTGAAGACCCATCTAACCCAGCGGTCTCCGCCCCTCCGCAAGGAATCGAGTCACGACCCCGGTTTGAGGAGTATGGACGTAGTGCTCTGCCGCCAGCCATGCCCATACGAGGCATCCCAGAGCGAGCACATACCTTTCGTCCTTCTGTTGCACCTGCAGCTCCGTCAATACAAAAACCACTGTATTCGTGTCCCCTCTGCCCCAGAGATTTCCAACTCCCGAACGGCCTTGCTTTGCACCTCAAATGGCACGAGCGTGTGAGACGCTTGGAGATGAACCTGACCTCCCATATGAACCATCGTCCCCAAGACCGAGTCCCGCCAAAGAATCCTCGCACTCGTATGGATCCGCTGGAGGCACGTGACATGAGGCACCCTCAATTACCGACCCAAGATAACGGCCACCGGAACACTATGGCTGGACTGCTGACCGCATCATATACGGCTCCGCAAAGGGCCAGCTCAGCGCAGGTAGAGTCTGTAAGTAGATATCTTTGGGTGTATGGTTGTTGTGTATGGCTGACACGTTGTTCAAGATGACCACGAGCGGGCATGAACAGTATACCACCACTGCGCTTTCGTACGAGCGTCAGCCCCAAGAATGCGCACTGTTTCATGACGCGCTACAGTTGGATCTCGATTCTGGCTACTCGTTGGACGACAATACGTATCTTGCTCCACTCGATGGTCTGTCGGTGCTCCAACCTCTTCCATTCGAGCAATGCCACTTGAGCACTGGACAGTTGTGTTCCCTACCTCCATCGTAGAAGCTTTCTGGTTCCAACATATACTATCCGCTCAGATCGTCATCGTATATCGTATGGAAAGATCGTCGCAGCATTTCAAAAGTATATTTCTCATGCAACATGTCTCATTCGACTCGTTGTCACCTTCGATTACGCATTCAAGTCTCACACTGTAACCGAGTTGTTTAAAGAAGAAGGGTAGATGATAAGCATGTACGCATTAATGCCAAAGTTGCAACGAAAAAGGGGATGTGCGAGATCACGGACGGACGATGGGGCTCAGGTGATCAAGATGACGGAACCAAGGTGGAGTTGACCTAGTATGACGTTTCGCCTCCGCTCTGTACCAATGGCGGATCGCAAAGCTTGCATCGAAACCGAAACATTAAATAGCCACAGATGAGCGAGCATTTAGGGGCTACTCATTTTTGAATTCCGTTCATTCCAATGGCCTCCCTAGTCGATTCTCGCCCACACCCTTCGCACACTCCCCCGATTGACACTCCCCACGTCGACAACGCATATCCCTTCACCGACATTAATCCGCGTGCCTCCTCCCCTCCAATCAAGACGACCACCAACACTGCCCCGCACACCACGCAGGCGCCCGCTTCCATCCCAAGCACCCCTGGACTCAACATTCCAGGTGCCTTCCCCCGTGAAGAGGTCAGTGCCTCCGCGAGGTCAGCCGGGCCAATCCAAAGAGAAGAGGCCCCGGAAAGGAGCCGAACGCAATCCTATCCCCTCCCAGCAGTTCCTAAGCACCTGTGTACGTTCATGTCTCTTGTCGCCAGAAGATGCTAACTGAGAGACCTCAGCGCCGGGCGGAAGGACTTCGTTGCCGTCGACAGAGAAAGAAGGTATCAGACCAGGAGAGCACTATGACGGCGTCGGGCCGCTACCCGGCTCCATCAGCGAAACCTCGGTCGCAAAGTTGCCCGACGAGCGCAACGAATCTTTCGGCGAACCCGATCGATCCGTTCGTCATCGCCAACCCGCGGCGAGGCCAGCTGCCGTAGCCTCACTGCCTTCGCAGGAAAAGATGGGTGTCCAGCCGTACGAGCATTATGACGGCGTGGGTCCACTGCCCGGAACCAGCAGCGAGACCTCTGTCGCAAAGCTTCCGGACGAACGGAAAGCAGAAGCAGAGCGCTCGTCGGGAGTTGCGCCCGTCGGTCCGCTCGCGGGCATCACCAATCTGGGGACGCAAGTCCGGAGGGTCGGCCCGCTTGACCCTGCGTCAGCACAGAAGGGACCGGAACGCGAAGACGGAGAGGCGGATGGGAAGGTATGCAAGCGATTTTCTTGTCGCGCAGAGAAACCGGCGTACTTAGTTTAGCCGTGATGTCACATTCACAGAAAGTTGCAGGGGACTCGAAGTTCAAGGAAGAGGTGCCGGCAGAAAAGAAAAGGAGCAAGGGCGAACGCAAAGTTGTTGACAACGATCGCGCTGCGGAAGAACGCCGTAGGACCCTCGAGAAAGACGAAGGCGTGAAGTCGGTGCCGCGGGGCGACTCTGCGGCAGCAGCTGGTGTCCCCCCCACTCAACGGAAACCGAGGTCCAGCAGCGACTCTGATGCGAGCCATCACAAGAGAGCGAGCGTGATGAACAAGGTGAAGGGTGAAATGAAGGTGCTTCTCGGAAAGGCGAGCAGAAACAAGGACAAGGTGGAGGAGGGCGAGAAGTTGAAGCACGGATCGGATTAAGCCCCGGCAGTGTAAGTGTAAGCAAGCAAGCAAAACGTTTCCCTCCTCTCTTTGGGGCTCGAGATTTGCCTTTTTACTTTTTTTTTTGTATAACATTGTGCGGGCCACTGTGGCATGGTTGTAGGATACAAATTGGGTGTCAGTCGTACGGAATGTTGATGTCGATGGGAAGACGAATCGACAAAGTACATGTAGCCATATGTATCTGGGGATTTTTGACACTCAATCTTGATTGCGGTTCCATGCGAGCTGGCGTCGGTAATGTCGTATCCAAGCTCAAGCTTTTATTTGTACATTTGCAGTAACCGCAAAAGTTAAAGTCATATAGAGGTAGATCTGTGCCGCCAACCGATGTCAATTAAACTAAATGCGCCATCATACAAGCTTGTGCTAAATACAGGAAGAGATCTCTCGATTGTTGTAACGTTGTATTGAGATTGACAGGTTCAATGACATGACACACTTGTGCTTTTCATATGGCGAAGATTGAAAAGAGTCAGATAAATCTAAATTGGAGGTGGCATGCGAACGTTAACTCCGGTTATTCCTGTGTTGGAGTATCGACTCGACTCTCGACCAACACCGGTTGCCTAGCCTGAGTTGTTCGGGTACGCGTCATGGTGAGTATTCCGCGACCGTGACTATCCGCCATAACTCCACACCGTCTTGCGGCGTGCAGGACGTACGTCTGAACGACGAAGCGCATCTATCACTATGGGTCGGTCGGTGGATCCGTGAACAGGATACACCCGTCTGAATCCTTCCAGTGTGACTGGACGCCATCCCACCACGACTTTGCCGGCATCAGCGACCTGAACTCGGACTTGAGCGCGGGCACGGACAGCACGGACCCCTGCGCGCAGCGCACAAGGAGCGACCGCAGCGGGGCATGATACCTTGCGGAACCCGGCTGCTGTCCGCGCACCAGAGCGCGCGCATCTCCAACGCCAGACGGCAAAACGGACGGATCGTGCAATTGCACCGTCCGCGCCGCGGCGGGCAGAAAAGTCGTCAGCGGCTTGTGGTGCGCGAGCGCGCGATGGCGCCGCACGACGTCCTCCGCCGTCTCCCGCGCAAAGTCGGGCTGCGAATCGGCTGGCGTGATGAAGGGCGCGTGCGGCGTGTCGGGCGTGAGCGGATCTTGGGCCACGCGGGTTTCGGTGCCGCCACGAAGGAGGGAGCGGAGGACGGAGACGAGGAGGTCGCCGCCTTCTTGCGCGAGGATGTCTCGAAGCGGGGCGTACCCGATGTTGGGCGGGATAGACTACAGTGTGCGCGCAGTGGCACAAGTCAGAATCAGGGAGGGAGGAGGGAAATATCTCGTACGATGGGGACGCGTCCGAGAACATTGCCCGCGTCAATGCCACCTCGACGTTTCATTTCGATGACGCAAACTGCGGTGTCGCGTTCGCCATTTAGGATGGCCCGCTGGATAGGCGCGGGGCCGCGGTAGGCTGGTAGAGCGGATGGGTGTACATTGAGGGTGTGGGTCGGTCTGAAAAGCGATAGAAGGTCGGATGGAAGGATGCGCCCAAAAGACGCAGTGAGAAGGAGACGATTGGAGGGCGGCGGCTGTGCGCTGGGAAGGGGATGGAAAGGTGGCGGTGGCTGGGTGGAGTTAACGGGTTGTTTGTTCGAAGGGGGGATGTATCATACCTTCCACGTTTTCAGTTCAGACCTGATATGTGGGATGGTGGTGACAGGGACTCCGAGTTTGTTGCCCAACGTCTTTAACTGAGCTGAGCAACACGCTCGAGTAAATGGAGATGTGGGTGAACTTGAAGGGGTAGGGGGACTGACAGACTGAGAGAACGTCCCGCTTCCTACCGATCATTTGATCCGGTTGCGTCGCAATGAGAAGGTTATGCCATATATCTGCCAGACTACGTGCTCAGTGGGAAACGCATGGGAGGGGGAAGGTGCGCGGACAACAACGGAATCGTAACAACCTTTGGCACTGTAAAGCTTCTCAAATACCTGACACGAAAACTCATCGCGCCCAAAATAAAGTATGTCGAATCGTTGCGGACGCGAATTCAAGTCGTGGTATTGCCTTGCGAGACGGTCGACTCCAAGGCGAAAGCGAAAGCGGATCATTTCAGCTCAGTTGGATGCAGGGACGGGTCGTATCGAGACACCGACGTTTATATACACCGTTTAACGCCCAGTCAACCATTATCAACAACCAACCGGACCTTGGCTCGCAACACTCTCGCAACACACCTCGACTCGATCGATGTCTCGCTCTGACCCTCGAGCAGAGCCTCACAGAGAGTCGCCCACGCGTCAGAATACCACGAGGGTGTTCGGCGCCGCAGGTGGTGATCAAAATGAAACCGACCGCGACTCCAAGCCGTCGTCCAGCATCTCCCCGCTTCGACACATACTCTCTCGCCATCCCAGCATTTTATCTAGACATCGTTCGCTCGCAGACAGGGATGATCTCACGCCTCCGTCCGCACGCACGCCGACGCCCGCTCCAGAAGAAAGGCCTCTGATACCCAGCGCGTTGCAGCAACCGGGCGACACTTACGCCACCCCGCTCCCAAAGTTGTCCATGATCGTCCTCTCCATCACCCTCCTCGGCGAATTTCTCACAGCCAACGTCTCCACACCATTTCTCATCTTCATGGTCGAGGGCTTTGATGAGATTCCCGAGGGTGCCGATGTCGGCTTTCACACCGGCCTCCTCGTCTCCACCTTCTTCTTCACCCAGTTCCTCACCTCCCTCCTCTGGGCCACCGTCGCGGAGAAACACGGCCAACGCCTCGTCCTCTTTGTCTCGCTCCTGGGGGGCTCTCTCACCTGCGCTCTATTCGGTACCTCGACAACCTTGAAGCAGGCCATCGTCATCCGCATGATGCAAGGCGTCTTTGCGGGAGCCATGGGCGTCGCTCGTGGGTGTGTCACTCTCATTTCGGACGCGAGCAATGAGGGAAGAGCGTATGCTATCCTTGGGTTCTGTTGGGGTCTCGGTGGTGTCGCTGGAGCTATTGTTGGCGGTGCTTGTCAGTCGCGCGTTTCTTGCCACCTTCTTTATACCGGCCATGGACTTACCACTTTTGTTTAAAAAAGTCGAATCTCCTGCGCAAAAATGGCCCGATGTTTTTGGAAAGATCCCTCTTTTCGTGAATTATCCCTACCTGCTGCCTACCACCATCGCAGCCTCTGTCACCATGATAGGTGCGTCACTCCCTCCTACTTTGTTTCTTTCCCGAATACCCAATATCACCCTCAGGTTGTCTCCTGTCTCTCTTCCTTGGCCCGGACGGTGGCCCACGCGAGGGTGCCATCCGTCTGCCACCCGAGAAGATCACGGATGTGACACACCCGACCATTCCGGAGGAGGAATCTCTCCCAGCCACTCCGATAGCCACGCTTCCGCGTAAACCTAGTATTTACGAAGGTCTCCGCAAGGCGTCGCGCACATTTTCAGACGTCTTTGCCAGTCGAGTGCCGGATCCGACACCCCCAACACCCGTTCCTATGTCCCAGTCTCCCTCCGCAAATCGTCCTTTCCCCCGCACCAGTCGTGCAGACGGATATGCGTATGGTTATGGCGGTGGTGGGAGAGCCTTCAGCTTCCGCTCACGAGTGGGTAGCAACATGTCTGCTATGTCTTATCGACGAGGCAGCCAAAGCTATCTTCGTCGTCGCGCGAGCAACTTGACTGCTATTACCGGGGATGGCGTTCCGCAAAGCTTTGGAGCAGACAGCGAACTCAGTTTCGCGCAGCGCTTGCTGATGGCAAATGAAAACGCCGTCACGAGCATCGCAGACTTGTGGGTCGCCGCCGCGATAAACGTCGACAACGAAGAAGTATTCGAGAACGACGACGCAGACCTGGAAAGCGTATTTGACGTTGACGGCGAGGAGCCGAATGACAACAACAACCCTCCTCATGCCGCCGGCGAAGACACCGTCGCGGAGAGGGGTTTGCGTTTTGCTGGCAGGATCGCACCGTCCGTGACAAGTACGCGCCATAGCTCCTTCGCATCGCCATTCCGCCGCCCGTCGACCTCGCACCGGCGAATGTCCCAGTCACCACAGCGGCGTCGCCCCTCGCTGCAGCACGGCACTCCCGGTCAGCAGCCGACTGAAATGGCTTCGTCCCCGCGTCGATTCTCCAATACCGTCCCCGCGATCTTTGCGCATTCGGGTGTGAGGACGCCACCTGCTGTCGCCGAGGCGCAGAGACTGCTGAATGCGCCCGAACCTGCTCAACAGCAAGAGAGCGGCGTGGCCGTCATGCCGACCGTCGAAGAAAAGGAGCCAAGTTTGATGAGCCAGCTGCCGTTTGCCATCATTGCTCAGTACGGATGGCTTGCGCTGCATTCGACCACGCACGACATGGTGTTTTTGAATTACGTCGTATCGTGAGCCATCTTCCACTGTGTGCCCAGACATAACTCTGAATGGCCTTTGCAGGAAATTCGAATCGGGGGGTCTGGGTCTCACCGCAGGAGACTTCTCACTGCTCAGTAGGTCAATGTTATCCGCCCAGCTCTAAATTCTACTGACCGTCATGTACAGCTGCGTTGATGTGCCTTGCGCAAATAGCGTTCCAGTTCTATCTTTACCCGTACGTCTGTTCCACTGCTCGCACGCATCCCCTAATTTGGACCATCCTTCCTTTAGCAACATTGGGTGAGTCACTGTTCGAGCACTTGATCCACCTCCTAGCATCTGACCGTAGTTGGTTCAAGACCGCCGAGGGGTCGATTTTCTCACCTGGCTATGTTCCGCTTGGGAACGCTCTTGTTCATTCCCGGATACGTCAGTGTCACACTATACCGTGTACTTGCCGGCCCTGAGAGCGGCGGGAGCCCCATCGTCATGATTCGTGAGTGTCATTGTTCGTTCGCTGAGTTTGTGCTGCTCACGAGCCACCGTCCTTCTTAAGCCTTGATATTTAGCACGTGAGTGTGATCCGATTTTCTTCATGTCCGTGATTTCACACATTCGATGCCTCCGTTCGTTGCGCAGGGCTGTGCGATACTGCGGCGCAACGTTTACATTCACGTCGGCGTCGATCCTCCTCAACTACAGTACGCGATCTGGGCCTCTTTCCGTCGCCGTCCTTGTGATTTAAAAGTCTGCTTGATCACAGTGTCCCCTCCACAAATAATCGGCCTTTCGAATGGGGTCGCACAGAGCATAGTCTCTCTTGCGCGAGGTTTCGGACCCCTCCTCGGCGGCTATGTACGTCCGCGCGCTCTCTCTCCGTATGCTACCTCTACTGACACGGCCCTCTAGGTATGGTCCGCAACGGTTCAAGAAAACCCGTCGGGATACTACCTCGGGTTCCTCATCGCTGGCTCAGCGTGCGCGCTCGCAATCGTCCACAGCTTCTTCATCCGCTAAAACAATATACCCCCTCGTCGGCGATGTATGCGCTGCCACCACGTTCCCTCGCGAACGACACCATATGGACTATCACTCGCCCCCACTACCAATTGTTTACTTTTTTTTGCTATTTTATGTTTCTCCACACCTTTCTTCTCTGTCGAGTTTTCTTGTGTACGAGTAAAGCACATGTAGCCATTAGCTAGCGTGTCAGAACGCCTTTGACACACAGCTGTTCATTCCTCTTCGAAAATATGACACGTTCCGTGTTTTTGTTAACCACCACTATTAAAAGCGAGCTCAAATCTATCCCAGTCGATTTAAGTTGAGCTGTACATCCACATTTACAAACGAATTGACGTGTAAGCACGTCAATACGCGATGACATGCCATTTTGCTTGCCGAGACTAGGGAGAACAAAAAGTAGGTAACGAAAGCCGCGCTGCGTCGATGGAAAGGCATTAAGGTGTCCGATATCAACGGGAGAGGGGAGGAGAAAAAAACATGGGTGCGTATGGGGCTGTACTGATCTATACATATGCGACGATGGATTCATCAGAAAAGGGACAAGGCAGTGGGGGAGGATAACGTTGTACAACAACAAGACTCGTAGGGGGCCAAAGAAGTAGAATAAAGAAAAGAGACACAGCGCCCGGGGGAAGGAGAAAGCGGTAACCAAAAAAACATGATGGGAGGCGGTGGTCGTGGCAGTAATAGTCGTAACCAGTAAACACGTGCGAGTCGTACACGCGACGTCGTCACAAGCGTACCCCATATGCGCCCCCGCCGCCACCATTACTGTGATGATGTCTATCCGAGTCACCTGCTCTGCTCGGGGACATGCGCGCTTGGGTATCAACGCTACCGCTCTCGCGTCTCAGGCTTTTCTTCGAGGGTTTCAGGATCTACGCACGAAAGTAAACTCCGAAGTAAGCCCCAATGGAAAAGGAAAAAACACGTTTTGGGGGAATGGAAAAAAAGGGGGGTCAACATACTTGGAACGAACAGAGGAGTGATTCGTCCACGTCCATCATGGCACTTGCGTTGTCAAACTCGCCGCAATAGTTGGGCGCCGAGAAGATCGTGACGAGTTGACGATTCGCGAAGAACTGATAACCATCCTCGACGACCTATTAAAGCACCGACGAACGCAAAAAGTTAGATTCCGCGATAAAAATCTGCTGATGCGAATTCCGCAGGGAAAACCACGGCGAGACACGTTCGTCCCACACGTATCCCTTCATGGTGCGGACACTGAGACGAGGGGGGATACGAACCTGATGAGCTCGACATATCAGATCCAGATCGTGCTTCTGCAAAAATCGAGATACGATGTCCGGGCCGAACGCAAACGATACGCCACGATCGTTCGCCAACCAGCCAGTGACGCTTTCCTCCGGATCAGACCAGAGGAGGTCGCAAAGGATGCCTTTGCGAGGGCGAAGGAGAAAAAATAAGTATAAGCGGACGACGGGACAGAGGCCCCCCTCCCTCATGCGTATGGCTGATCTTGTTATTATCATAACTTACCGGCATCTGGGACGTCCGTCGGCCTCGCCATACGCTGAATCTGCTCCATTGATTTCAGGTCGGGGCTTAGCCCTCCGTGCATCGCCAATATCTTCTTGCTGATAAGGGCGGCGACAGGCAGGCAGTTGAAGCACTGCGTGAACAACCTCCATAGCTTAATATTGTAACGGCGCTTGCCTAATCAAAACAGGGACGCGGCGCACAGCCGCCAGAATGAGTCAGTTTTTCCGAGTCGGTTGCCAACCAAAACGGAGACGGGAAAGGAGGGGATATATGGGTGGGTACACAGCTACTAGTGGTAACACGGGATGGATAAGGGGGGGGAAGGTGAAAGATGCGAACATTCGTCGTAGAAACCGTAGATCCGATTGATGTTCGCGGCTTCGTGATTACCGCGGAGCAAGAAAAAGTTCTCGGGGAATTTGATCTTGTACGCTAGCAGAAGGCAGATGGTCTCAAGCGACTGCTTGCCGCGGTCGACGTAGTCGCCGAGGAAAAGGTAGTTGGCTTCCGGTGGGAAACCGCCGTATTCAAACAGTCGCAGGAGATCGTAGTATTGCCCGTGGATGTCGCCTTGTGGGTTAAAAGTAGGCGTGAGACGCGATCCTTGCTACCAGGAACGACGCGGGACGAATTTTGTGTGTACGTACCGCAGATTTTGAGAGGTGCCTCTAGTTCGAGCAACATGGGCTGATCCAAGAAGATCTCGCGAGACTTGTTACATAAGTACTTGATCTCGTACTCTTCGAGGTCCACTGATCTCCCTGGTCTGTGTCTGCGCACTTTACAAAACGAAGGGTGTTAGTTCGCTCTCTATGATAGACGAGGAAAAAAGAATCGTGGAATAAGGCCGCGGATGGAAGGCGGGGAAAGGCGGGGAAAGGAGAGAAAAGGAAGGATGTGCCGAGTCATTATCGCCCTCTTCTGTATGATCATGAATGCGCGGGGGTCCCATCAGAACCACCGTCGACCACGCGTAATGCTTATCGTACGCGGGGGAGGCTTTGGGGACGAGAGAGACGGTGCCACGTACCTGCGACCAAACGATCAATGATCGAGTCCAGATCGACTTCTGCGTCTCCCATAAGAATTCGCCGGAGCAAGACGGGTTTGGGGAATCGGGTGCGGGTGACACTACGTTCGGCGACGGCGTCGGTAGTAGAGAATCCACAGAGAGAGAGAGAGGGAAAGTGAGAAAGCAAGAAGAAGATGGAGGCGGCGGGGTGGGGAGAGAAAGGCAATATCGATCCAATGGAGGTCCCGATGGGTTTTTCGTTAGGGCGTCGTGCCACTGCCACTTGCCACTGCCCCTACTGGCAGTGTAGCGGGTCAAAGTCCGAACTAAAATAAAAAGATAGCGCTTGTTCCTTTCTTCCTGTATTTTCTTCTTCTCCTTTGGTTAATGGATCCGACGATTCCTGTGACTCCCCTTATCTTATCCGGAATAAGTCAGTGAGCCGAGGCCGGTGTGCCTCGTGGGAGGGCAGAAAGAGGGAAGGGAGGAGCCTTATACCCCCGGACAAGCCGACGGGGAGGATTGGTGTAACTGACACTCGCTCGCGAGCACTGGTTGTACCCGGCCGCGGTGGTTTAAACACTGCCCCCCGTGCGCGCCCTCATTTCGCGCCACACTGAACCCCCAATTTGCAAAGTAGGTGGCGCTGCTGGAGTGCTTGGTGTATTTGTTCGAGAAAACTTGCACGCACATGTGTGGTCCAGGCCTAGTTTCGCACGAGCCTTGTTCTCTGCCATTTGAAAGAGGTTTTGGGTCAGTACCTGAAGGGTGCGACGGTTGGAGGTTCAGCGCTCAGCCCCGAAAGGCGCACCAGCCTCGCAACCAACAGGTTGTGAATCGGCCCGGGCTATCCGGAATGGGGCCACCTCGTGTTTGCCTCTCATCCCGACAATGGAAGGTGGATTAAATCCTACCAAGGATAACAAATACCAGGCATTGAGCCATTCATTCAAAATTTAAAACCCTGAATCAGGCTTCCTCTCGGGTCACATGAAAAGAAAAATGAATTGTATCGTGCATACTCCAGAGGGCTTTTCATATTGATTTCTCGTAAAGCTCTCATTCCCACTGCAGGTCAAGAGGACTATTACTCAGATTACCGCAGGCATGACGAGAAGGCGTCGCGTCAGTATTTTCAATGACGTGGTCCGCTTATAGCCTAAACTGTCGACCACTGGCACAACCCACGCAACTCTCTGCTGCATCCCGAGGCCCAGGACACATGGGGTTGTGATCACGAGGCCTACCGGAAGGATCGCCAAGAGAATCACTTTAAAAAAAGTCACTCTGATCGGGGTTCTCGGGGCACTGATTATATATGACGCATGTTCATAGTCAAAGCCTTAAGCGCATACAGGCTTCACTGAGACGACTGAAAATTAGATCAAATCACAAGAAAAAATGACAAAAAAACAGGCGAAACACCACGGAGACATATAGCATTTGGCATACAGCGTCCAACTCGGATCAGGTCATTCAATTGGGGCTCTTCATGCCAGAGGACTCGGCTGGCGGGTTACTTGATGTCCTTTTCCGCGTGCGAACGACTTTGTTGCGTAACGCCTTTTCCTTGAGCTCGCTTTCTCGCCGAAAAAGATCTTCATGATCCTGGGAGCCCTCGGCGTTCTGTGACAGATATATTACGCACCTCCAATGAGCATCCCAGATACAATACACGTGGAGTGAATGACACACCTCCTCAGCCTCCATCATGTTTCTCTGCCGCTCAACCTCAGCCTGTCCCTTGATCTTGATCCCAGGTACAGGGCCGCTTGGGGAGCTTAAGTCTCCCTCTTTGCCCCTACCTTCTCCGCGGGAAAAGCGGGGGCTCGGACTCCTAGTCCTGCTTCTACTCCTACTAGGTGGCCTTTTCGCGTTCCTTCCGTTCTCTGCGCCCCTGCTTCTGTTTCTACGCTCGCGCCGGTCCCTCTCGCCTCTTCTCCTACGTGGTGGTGACCGTTCGCTCGACGAAGAACGATTCCTTCGACTGCGACGGGGGCTTGTACTGCGCCTGCGACGACTGCGGTCTGGGCTCCGACTGGGACTACGGCCACGTGCTGGTGAGCTGATCCGTCTGCGACGCGTCGGTGGACTGCGGCTGTCGCGCCCTCTGGCCCTACGATCCCGCTCATGGTCACGGGGTGAGTATGATTGTGAGCGGCGACGGCGACGGCGTGGTGGTGAAGACGACGGGCTCCTCGGTGACGGTGATCGACGGCGCGGAGGTGGAGTGAGCGAACGTGCACGGATTGGACTGCGAGAACGAGAGCGACGGGAAGGGCCACGCGAGCGAGAAGAGCGATCACTTGACGGTGTCCTGCCCCGTGTCCGAGGCGAACGAGAACGGCTGGGAGAACGATATCGCGGTCGCTGGAACAAAAGAAGATGAGAACTTTGCGAGTGCGAGGGATTGGAAGATGGCTGACGGCTCCACCTCGGCTGCTCCAGCCGTTATCCCTCGCCCTCGTTCTGTTATCCGGCCTGGAGTCATTCCCGATTCCACCTCTGCCTCTCCTACCACGCCCTCGACCCCTCCCGCCACCACGGTCGACCCTTTCGGAGCGTTCGCGCTCGCGTACTTCATCGAGTCGCATCCTACGATCGCGCTCGGTCAGTGCGCGAGTGTCACCTTCTTTGGCACGGCGCATTTCTTCTTTTTTTTCTTCCACGAAGCTACGGGGAATGCCTGCTGGAGAAGCCTGTGCTTCGATTAGTAAGTTCCAGAGGGCGACCATGAATGCGGATGTGGAATCAGTGAGAAAACCGGTCAGATTGATCTGCATTTTTTTAGGATCTGGTGTCTGTGTGATGTGAATGACATCAATACGGGTCTTAGGGAGAAACGCAGAGGAAAATGTGATCACCGGCTGAGATTCATCTTCAAGGAGTCCCATGGCGTACTCGATGAGGACTTCGTCCTCGAAACCGACGAGCTCCACGACCTTTTTGGCGACCCAAGGTCGAATGACCTGCAAGTTGACCTTACGCATGTCTACCTAGATGAGGTGTCAGAGGGTGTAGATGAGAAGAGAAAGGGCGACGAATGATACCTTTGTATCGAACTGGGATGGAAACTTGAGTGTTTTGAGGAGCTTGAGCTCCTTATCCGAGAATCGTCGATCCTGGTCGGCAGATGTGCCCTTGAAAAAGCCTGAAAGGAAAGAGAGGATGAACGAGTGAGGACGAGAAAATAAATGGGGGACTTGCCAGCGTCGGCCATGGATGCAAAGTCGCAAAGGCAAAATGAATCAGAATGAACTGAAGAACGAGCGCGTGTGACAGCGGAAAAGACCGAAAAAGTACTTCTCATCAATTCGTTCGTTCTTCTCGTTCGATAAAATACAATCGAGAATTCACACCTGATCTCACAAAATGTACTTCAACGCTCGATTCCAACTCGGGTCCATCCTTCCATGTCCTCTCCCTCTTTCCAATCCGACCGCCCTCGAGCATCCCAAACCGATGACACCCCAAAGCCTTCCCACCACGGGGGGCTCAGTCATACCTCCATAGCCCTCATCTGTGCCTTTGTCGTCTGCTTTACCTTCTTTCTCTATCTGAGCTCAAAGGCACCCCGCATCTCGGGACCTGTGCGCACATCGTCCGTCAGGCCGAGACGCGCCGCTCGAAGGCGACCCAGGCCCAAGTTATGGGACGTGTGGCTTGACCAAGACCACCCCGACGAGCTCAAGCCACCGTGCAACTGGCGTGTGAGTTCTCCCATGCATCATTACCAAAGGATTACAATGATTAAGCGGTCGCATCGCCCAAAAATATCTTATGCTCGCGTAACCTGTCCACATGGCGTCCTCACTCACATACGATACGGCCCCTCGACTATTCTACCACTCCCAGCCCCTCGCCGCGTGGACCGATGATACCCCAACGCCGACAGTTTCGCGGGAGGGTCCCCCACACACGGAGATGGCGAAGAGGCCCCACCTCACAATAGCGCAAGCTTGGTTCCGCGGCGCGTATCCCTTTCATCCCGAGCGCTCAGCTTCAAACCAATTCGCCGCACCTACTCCGCCTGCACCGCCTCCTACCTCCGATCCTCGTATGCTCAATGTGACCGTCCTCGTCGCTATGCCCTCACGGAGAAAAGTCGCACAACCCGTCTCCGGATCTGCGCCACATCCTGCGATCGAATCGGGGCTGTCTTTTGACGAAGGACACCTTGTAATGGGGATAACCAGTTTACCCTATGACGAGCAGGCAATTTGTACCGCATCAAAGGAGCACGAACGATAGCGTAGGCTTCTTTTCATGTTCATGTCCATATTACGATTACTCATCTACTGGCCATGGGCCTAACTGTGACGAGTGGCGGGGTTGTTCGGATCCCACCCAAAGCATGCAGGTTTACCTGTTATTATATACGTTTTTGGTAATATACACGTTATTTTTATGTGTCCATTGCAACATGCAGTCCCCTCGATCAGTTCCCAATCTGCGTGCCAATCTCGTATGCAGCATGTTGTCCTGCTTGGACACAATCCGCAACGCTGACGCCCCCAACGCCCGCGCCAACGACCTTCATCTGCTCACCCCACCGCTCCCGCACCACCCGCCGCAGCTCCTTCATGCGAGCGGTATGCCCCACGAGGTACGTTGGTATGCTCTCTTCGTTCCGGTGCACGGCGTAGTGCACCGGCTGGGGAAGATCGCGACCCAAATGTGCGGCAATGCGTGGAAGGACTGCGGCGACGAGCTCCGCGTCCGAGGACGCGTGCGCGAGGGGGTACGGCCCGCCCAGCATCGCGGTCAGTTTCGTGAACGTCGCGGCGGTGGCGGCGTCGTCTTGCTCTGGCAGGCAGGCCGTGTCGAACACGACGCCGAGTAGCCCCGGTCCTTCTTCCGACCCAGACTGCCCTTGGCGTTTCGTACCTGGTTCTGATCCTGGTGCGGAGGAAGAAGGGTACCCGTTCTCAGGGCGGGGGATGAGGTAGCCGAATCCAGGCGGGTGCAGAGCCATCGGTTCTGTGCCTTGGGGGTTGGGCAAGACGAGGTTCAGGACTGTAACGGATGAGTGCGGGTTCGCGCTGAGGTGCGGGAGAGTCGTCGTTGCGTGGGTGCCCGCTGCCGCCACGGCCGGTGATTGAAGAATAGAGTTTAGAGCTGGGAGTGGGAGGGCGGAGATGATGTGCGTAGCTCGGACGGACGTTGCCTTGTCCGCGTCAGAGTCTGGATCCTTGTCTCTGATGCCGTCCTCAGCATCCAGATAGATCTACAGATCGGTGGAAGGAAAGGAAGAGAAAGTAACGTTTCATAACATCAGCGACCAAGGAAAAAAAAATACGCCACCAGGGCACGGACCTGGAAAGAACGACGACGATCCTCGTGATCACGATCGTCGTTACCGCAATCCTCGTCCGTCGTGGTACCAATCCCACGCACGACCGCGCCACGGCGTAGCGTGACGTTGGGAAACCCTCGGAGAGCCTCGACGAGCGCGCGCACGAGCGTCTCCATGCCCTCCTTGAACGAGAACAGCGCGGCCGAAGTCCGAAATCGCGCCTCCCACTCGCGATCGATTACCCCCTCTTCCATCTCCTCCTCCTCCTTGACCTGGGCTTTCCCCCACCATGCAGGCGGGCCAAGTTTCCCCCACACGACCGACCCATTGCCGCGCGCCTCACTCTCGCGCAAAACGGGAAACGCGGCGCGCACGCTCAGAACGCGCGAATCGGTCGCGTATATCCCGTGTACGAGCGCGCTACCGAGCGTACGCGCGAACGCGTCGCCGAAGCGCCTCGAGAGGAACGAATCGACACTCTCGTCGTCGTCCTCTTCCTCCGCTTCTTCTGTAGCACCTCTTGTCGTCGTCGTCGTTGCTGTTTGAGAGGCAGAGCCCGCCGGTGGGGCTGGTGATGGGGGTGGTGAAGCTGGTTGAGGTGGTTTGTTTTGTGGTCGGTTGGCGGGGACGAAGGGCTCTGCGAGGGCGGATCTGAGGACGAGGCGGCCGAGGGGAAGCGTGAATAGCGAGAGCAGGCCAGAAGGCAGCGGCTGCAATCCCTGTGTGGGCGGGACATGCAAGAACCTATTGCGGGCGGCGGGCGACCCACGCGGTGTACAGATGACCTCGGAGCGCAAGTCCAACAGCTGTATCTATAATATACCACGCGTCCGACGAACGACGACATATGTTATTTTTCTTTTCTTTGTTTCGGGACGACGATAGCGGGGTGCGCACCAGCTGTAGGACGGACTTGGCATTTGGTCGTATGGTCCGCGGGCCTGCCTCGAGCAGAACGCTCCCTCGGTTCCCGTCGCTATCGTATACATTGACGCGCTCGCTGCGCACCCATCCACCGCAGCGGGCGCTCTTCTCAAACAACGTGATCTGCACCGTAGGGTGCTTGCGCGCAAGGTGGAAGGCAGCGGAGAGTCCGGTTATGCCGCCACCAAGAATCACGACGTGGCTGGGTATACAGTGTTGGCTCGACATGGTGGCCCAGGATGACGGTATGCCCTGTCAGAGAGAATGGGGTACAGTACCAGTACGAATAGAAGAGGTTTTTTGACGGAGGTTATGATGGGAACTTCCAAGTATTGGAATCACCGTTATCCATGTGTTGGGAGGATCGAAGTAATGCATAGTGCTAGCGAGAGCGCCCAATCACACGGAGCATCCGCTAGCGGCATCAACAGCTGGCAAATCCAAAGTGCCATCCACAACCGTAGAGCGCGTAAGGTCCTCATGTATAAAGATATACTGTATACAGAGTCGCATAGAAACGAGGCGATACTTATAACCGTCAAGTACACCCGACCGTGATAACACACCATCGACCGCCAATCACTGCCACTCGGGTTCCATTACACGCCCAACAATCTCCCCAACCCATGTCTCGAAACGGTCATGATCGAGCACGCCATCTTCATCAAAGAATACTGTATACGGGCGCGACTCTGACGCCTGTCCTCGGTTAAGCAGCGATTTGCCACCGTTAGTCGAGCGTCTGTAAGTCAGCGAGAGTGAGTAAGCAGGAGGGCTCTCGGGGTTGGATGGTTTAGTGCGAGAGCTGAGTGTTATCCGTTCTGTGACAATCTACGATGGAACGTCAACAAAGCTGTAACAGGGCGCAAGTAAATATCAACATTCACCCGCTTATCGAACGTTTTGCGTTTCCCGACAAAGATGGCGTCCCCTTCGATAAAGTACGCATACAGTGCTTGTGTGAGCGTGAGGACGATGTACCTGGATTAAGAATAACCCTTGAGCAACTATACAGCACATGCGATCGCGTGCCGAGAATAACGCACACGATTAGGCCTATCCAAACAACAGGCTTGGATTGCTCGAACTCGAGGCGATAGGAGTAAAAGGCGGTTGCTCCCGCAATGAATACGCCAGACCAACCTAGAGCGAGGCGTATGTCGGTGTGGTGGTGGATTTGCTTAAAGAGGTCGGGTCGAGAGAGGAACTATGATGACGGAGAGCCCTATTAAGCGATTGCTTGCGCTGTGGGGAGTACGAATACTGCGCACGCGTTTAATGGCATCGTCAAGAGCATTTTTGAGTTCTACTAGACTCGAATTGTTCACTTTGACGACGTCCCGATCCTTGGAGGGCGTGGGCGTGATGGGCAGAATAGAACGTGGTGGAGGGGTAGCCGTAGAGTCCGACGGAGACTCTGCGGCGGGCGCTGGACCGTTGCCGTTGGCGCCTTTCTTTCCCCGAGCCATGTTTGATATGGTTCTTCTGGGCGGGAGAGGGAAGAAGAGAAAAGAGCAAGGAAAGGCGTGAGGAGAAAGAGGCGTAACCGGGAGGAGCGAGAGAGCGAGAGCTGAACTGAGCTGACAGCGCGCCGACTCTCGCGCGCCAGCAACTGAACGGGAAAACGGTTACCACCCCATGGCCCGTTCGAACCAGTCCGCACCCCGCTCATCATTTGGGTCTCACTAGATCTCACTCCTCGCATCCCATAACTAGGCAAATGCGCAAACGAAAATGCAAAATGATTCAATGCTGCGGGGCCGACTCCTGATTTCATCATTGTTATCACCGAGTCATCCCAGATACAGCACCCCATCATGACCAGACTGCGGCGTCACAATCAACACAGTGATCGGCATACTCTTCTTCACCAATTACTACTCGAAATTTTGTATCCACGGTATGCCAAGAGTCTGGTTTGAAGACCGCGGCAAAGCACCGAGCAACGCGGTGCCTGTGCTAGGCTTTGATAAGTTATCGTTTCGAGCATTTATACCCGACGGCTAACAGGACTTCGGAGTCGGCAGCCAGCAAATCAAACGCAACAGGACTCATCTGTTTCTGGACCGACGGCGACCACAAGTGGGGATGTCCTGTGATAGGTAATAACTAGAAATGTAAGTTGCGGGAAATGTTTGGGCATCTCCGTATGCGTTCCACGGTTACCTTTGATTGGTCCTACTTGCCCTTGACTAAATGAGTTGATCACAGCGGCCTCCAACAAAGCCGGGAGGCCAGGTACGCCGTGTGTACAATATCTTGGAACATACAAGGTGCGCAGTTCGTGGCAGAGATCACGAGAGTCACGAAGTAATTTGTGGTAGGTTTTATAGGATCTCACGGATCGCGTTTCTCGGTTTGCAGCAGGACATAACATTTATCATAATCAAAGTCATTGGCCCCACGTCCAGGCGTGGAGTTTCGCATAATTCACACACCACTTTCTGCCAAGTTTCTGCATGATTTTTTCCCCGCAAGATATCCACGTATACCCATTTGATCCATGCAATTCACTTCATCAATCGTAGACATGTGCTTGTATCATTAATGGGATCAAACGATCCAACATTTGTTGTGCGTGGAGCTCTCTCTCATAAACATTCTAGGAGGGAGGGCGGGAGGGCACGGTTTCGACAACGAATCACGTAGTTTGTACTCAGCGCCAGGGCTCGGTAGGAGACCCGATCCTACAAGGCAGAATCGATATTCAAGAATTGCAACAGACGTCTTATTAGATTCGTAAATCCCTTGAAAACGTGCTTTAATGACGCATACTGCAGCAATCACGCACCCACTAGACCAAGAGCCAAATGGTTATGGAATCTGCACTGGAGAGAGATACAACACCCTACGTTGAAGTACTCGTGATAGACTCGGAGAAGAACAGCGAGAACTAGACTTGTACTGATGCAACCTGAATTGGAGTCTCTTCATGGTTAAGAAAATTTTCCGTTGGACGTGGCGATGCGTCCCGTAGTACGATGCTGGATGCATTGAGGTCGAATAATTTTTCTCCTGTGCACCAGCATCTGCATTAAGCCCCACTAAATTCAGACGAACATCGAAATATACCCGCCCCACTGGAAATTCCGAGTTCGTTGCTTGGGTGTGACAACTCGGCGGTGTAGTGGTGTCCGGCTCTTGCTGTCTTCTAAATGGACTTTCGCCCCATGCCCCAGCAGTATCATCATAATAAGCCACCTACATTTCCACTGTGTGATGCCAGATGCAATGGAGCCAAGCGGGCTTGCACGGCGTGCCTCCCTGTTAGGGCCAGACTCCATTGCATCTGGCAACGGACATTGGATTCCAGGATGGTTATTTGGATACTTGCCGAGAGCAATGTGGGTATCAACCGCGACCCTCGAGACAATGTACTCTTCAGACACAGGTACACCAGATAGCAGGTGGTAGTACCCCTAAGTCTAAGGATATAGTAGTAGATACCGTATCACATTAGTTTTCCAGCCGAGGCTGTGCTTTGGCGTTGTTTTGGCTCGTCGTTACGCAACGGCAGTGGTGGTGATGGTGAAGGGGTGGTTGTCTAGCCTGGACTCTGCAAACCTCGGCATACCGCACAGCGCGACTACAGCGCGATATCATGATGCCAGTGCTGCGGTGACACAAGAATACGACCACAGTTTCGAATTTCGTCTCATAAATATCAGGACAGAACAAAAGATCCGACCCGGTTTAGCGGTTCAGCTTAAAGTTCCTGACACGTGTTCAACTTTCCACAGTCACATTCCACTTCCTGACTCGACGTCAAACAATTACGCTGTTGTCCGTGCGCCACCTATCACGACAGTCCTATTGGTACGTTTGCAAACTGTTCAGTGCTACTACGGTGTATCTTACTAAACCAAAACCCACATCTAACGTTCGCTAACTAATTGCCAGCAGGCCATATACTAGTACTTAACCTGATTGTGTAGTCTCGACAGTCTATGCTAGGTGTAATTATCGTTAAGGTCCCACCCAGTCGAGCGCCACATTCTAAATGCACATATGCCGAACTCATTGTCGTACTAGCGCCGATCCTCATTCGTACCCACCGGAGCATCGTGTCTTCCAATTGGACATGTTATCCCGTTCGAGCCTCCTCGCCGCGGCCTCTATCATCTTGTGTGTATCGTCTCTTCAAGTTCAACTACGTCCGAGGACAATACTCGTGGTTATTACCTTTGCCCCTCACTTTACCTATCACCGCTGCCTTAAGTCGGCTGCACACTTCCTTGCTTGGGAGCATCTCAGATGACCTCATAGTAAGTTGTGTCCGCCTAACACGGCATTCATCATTCGTCTCTTACAGGTACTCTCCACCAAATCACAAATCTCAGCCCAGCGGTTGCATGCAAGTCGAAGCGTGACTCTCTGTTCGCATGGACGGGGCGTAAATGGCTCACTATGCACCAAGACGCGATGTTTCGCGGACCCCAGGGCACCCCCTGAGGGATTTCTGCGCACGCATAAGCTCTCCGGTACATACCCTTGTTTTTGAATGTCCAGGATAAAGACACGAATTTACTGGGGCTAGTCGTTCTGAATTCTGCCTTGGCCAACCTGCCTTCTGCTGGTGGCGATCATGTATCCTTCACTTTCTATATGCATATACTAGTTCTATCTTTTTTTTTTCTCGCTCTCTGAGCTGTCTGTGAATATCGGGAACTGGGCGGGTGGCACCACCCTCTTGGCCCACGACCACTGCCTGTAATCGGAAACCTCTTCTATATCTCGATGGAGTTTCCTTGACTTGCGTATACTCAGATTGCTGAGGAACATGGTAAGAATGACATTTTGATCATACCTAGCCCTTTTAACAATGAAGTTGGTAGAAGATGTCCTTTCCTCCTATGTTCTCGGGCGAGTTGTCACGTTGAGCTCCATTGAGTCCACCGAAGATCTACTCGAGAAGCATGGAGATATCTACTCCGATCGTCTTGCCATTGTGGGTGATGAGACCCTTTTGCTCTGGCATCAATCAGGATGGGTGGCAGTGGCTTTTGCGTTGGCCATGGGTCGCCAGATTCTTGACCGTGGCCTTCGACCAGGTGTTGCAGCTTCATACCGTCCCATGCAACAGACGCAAGCACCTGCATTCCTCTCCCAGTTACTGGCACATCTACAAGTTGTTTCTAGACTAAAGTATATTCCTAAACTATTTTGTTCATTTAAGCCTCCAGAGAGAGTTAGTTCTCGCTATGACATATGGCGACAAGACCCATGAACGTGTTGATACAATGATTGACGCTGCCAACGAGATGAGCAGGTTTGCGGAGCTAAAGGATCTTCACGGTGCTTTTCTTGTCAATAATCTCCCTTTCCGTGCGTAGTCTTCCCGTAACGGACCATGATGCATCTATCACAATCTTACCAAGCCTTCGTCGGTGAGCCACAACCCTCCATGGCAGCCATGGTTCAGCTACCGGCCACTTTCCCGCGGGGCCATGAGCTTGGGAAACAAGTTTTATATCCATCAATTCGGTTTATGAAGGAAAGCATCGTGAGTGACCGTTTGAGTAGGGGGTATCTCAAATAGCTCGCGCAAATATTCTACAACTCAATGGAACAGCCTGGCCCCACTCGCGCACGCGAACTTTCAGGAGATGCAGAACTTGGGACCAAGTGGATCAGAACGTAATAAGGCAGAGGAGGCCGTCGCTGGCGCCTTGGGCCCCATTTGCGCAGGCCAGTGACCACTCTGGTTCTGATACTCGACTAAGAACCCTTTATAATGCTGGGGCTGATACAGTAAGTTGACAAACAAGCACGAGAAAGTGTAGTTGTATTCAAGCCCGGATTTTTATTTCTGGACGTTTCGGCCATGATGACATGTTTCCTTGGCAATGTTGCTTTATCCTGATACACAAAAGAAGGCCCAGATCGAACTTGATTCTGTCATCGGACGAGAGCGGCTTCCAGTTTTTGAAGACTGCCCAAGGTTACCATCGATGGATGCAGCATGCAAGGAAGGTTTGAGATGGCGTCTTGTCACAGGTACATCTCACAGATAGCTATCAAGTGATATCCCAGGCTTGGACACCACTAGTACTGTCAAGACTGGTCAGCTAGACATAGATCAGATGCCCACACCTTACTTTACGCCATACGCATTCTATGCACGTACAAGGCGGTAACACACAAACAATGCTCAGTTATGCCCTGGACCGCATTTCGAAAATTCCATTAATCATACTACAGTTCAGGGCAAACATTTGCAGCATGTGAGCAGGTGCTTACCTATTGAGCTCCCAGCCAAGTAATCAAAATCTGGGAAGGAAAGTGGGTAAAATATGCTGATTCTGCTACTTTCAATTTTTGGGTGCTTGTTTCAATAATTTCCATTTTTTACCTATATAGAAATTATTTTAATATACAAAATGGGATAGTTTGAGCATTCCAGTGAATTTTCAATCACTTATGCATATGAGTTCCCACGGAAAATTGTCATAATTCAAACATGAACACGCAGGTGCTGCCATTTGTGCATTGCTATTCATGTATTGTTAAAGGGATAGTATTGGTAAGGTAAGATGGTGTAATGGTTATTTTGTTTTGCTTACATGAGTGAGTGGGCTGAGTTCGTCAGTTTGATTCTCCAATGGTGTAATATTTTTTTTTCACCCTCCAAGCCCTAATAAATAGCCTTACTTTGGTGTAAATGGTCCAAATATCTCATTTCCAGTATTTTTTACACATGTATAGCATGGGAACATGTTTTTTTTGGTGATTTTGTTTCAATTTGTGCTTGGAAAAACATTTTTTTTTAAACTAATGAACAAGGTTTATTCTACTTTTAAATGTGATCATAATGCACTTGGTTTGAAGTGATTTGATGGAGTTTTGAGGGAGGAGT
>Ga0307512_10002349_pt1 | contig 24258 bp, 22 predicted proteins | sample 14_EM_MG_FD_200267 | JGI IMG/M metagenome (GOLD analysis project Ga0307512, IMG submission 200267) | Populus trichocarpa ectomycorrhiza microbial communities from riparian zone in the Pacific Northwest, United States - 14_EM | ecosystem: Host-associated > Plants > Roots > Unclassified | place... | reverse complement strand
GACGGCGAGGGCGGTCAGTGTGTCGGGGCGGGTCGCCCGCGCGTAGGCCAGCGCCCGCAGCGTCGGGCGGTGCAGTTGGGAGACGAGGACCACGGCGTGTACCCGGCTGGGCAGGACCATTCCGCCCGGTTCGGGAGTCAGTTCGACGGCGACCCGGTCGTAGTGGCGGCGGATTGCCCGCATCAGCAGGAACAGCAGCGGAATGGCGATGACGACGAGATAGGCGCCGTGGGTGAACTTGGTGACCGTCACGATCGCCAATACGAGCCCGGTGAACACCGCGCCGACGGCGTTGATGATCCGGGACCGGTGGATGCGCCGCCGTACCTTGACGTCGCGTTCCGCGGCCAGGGCCCGGTTCCAGTGCCGGACCATGCCGGTCTGGCTCAACGTGAACGAGGTGAACACGCCCAGGATGTACAGCTGGATCAACGCGGTGACCGACCCGGCGTACAGGTAAATCAGCGCTCCCGCGACGACCGCGAGCAGGATGATGCCGTTGGAGTAGGCGAGCCGGTCTCCGCGGGTGTGCAACTGCCGGGGCAGGTACCGGTGTTCGGCGAGGATCGAGCCGAGCAGCGGGAACCCGTTGAACGCGGTGTTCGCGGCCAGGATCAGGATCAGCGCGGTGGCCGCCTGGATGTAGAAGAACATGACCGAATGGGTGCCGCCGAACACCGCGGCGGCCAGCTGGGCGATGATCGTGCGCTGCGCTTCGGTTTCGCAGTTGCCAGGGAAGCCGATCAGATCGCAGGTGTTCTCGATGTAGCGCACGTGGGTGAGTAGCGCGAGGGTGGTGATCCCGGCGAACATGGTGATCGACAGCAGGCCCATCACGCCCATCGTCTTCGCCGCGTTCTCCGCTTTGGGCGTGCGGAAGGCTGGCACGCCGTTGGAGATGGCCTCCGCTCCGGTCAGCGCGGTGCATCCGGAGGAGAACGCCCGCATGGCCAGGAACACCAGCGCGATCCCGGTCAGCCCCACATGATCTGGCTCGGGCCGGATCTGCCAGCCCGCGCTCTCGGGCACCGGCGGATTCCCGACGAGGATCTCGACGAACCCGAACCCGATCAGTGCCAGCACCCCGGCCACGAACAGGTACGTCGGGACGGCGAAGATCCGCCCCGACTCGCGCACCCCGCGCAGGTTCATCGCGGCCAGGACGGCCACGAACACCACGTTCACCGGCACCCGGTACGCGTTCAGCGCCGGAACCGCCGAGATGATGTTGTCCACCCCCGCCGCCACCGACACGGCGACCGTCAGGATGTAATCCACCAGCAGCGCACCGGCCACCACCAGACCGGCCGCCGGGCCGAGATTCTTCGAGGCCACCTCGTACGACCCGCCGCCGCTGGGGTACGCCCGGATCACCTGCCGATACGACACCACCACCACAGCCAGCAGCGCCACGATCGCCACCGCGATCCACGGCGCGAGGTACAGGTACGTCAACCCGCCCAACGTCAGGATCAGCAAGATCTCCTGCGTCGCGTACGCGACCGACGACAGCGGGTCGCTGGCGAAGACCGGCAACGCGATGCGTTTGGGTAACTGTTGCTCCCCGAGTCGGTCGCTACGCAACGCACGGCCGACAAGCACGCGCTTGAATACCATCCACACACGCCCAGCCAAGCCGGAACCCGGCCACCCGCACCCGATCTTGATGCGATCTTCGCAGAAGGCCCCGCTATCTTGATGTGTTCTTAACACCCCGGGGGTCTGTTCAGGGCTTGAAGCGGTAGCCTGTCGGCTGATCACCGCGGCCCTCGGCGACGGCGACGACCTCCACATCGCCTATCAGCACGGGCCCGGACTCTTGCTGGACGTTCGCCCCCAAACGTCCGCAGAACCCACGCTGCGAGTCCATGTCGCGGGCACAGCACTACGCGTCGACAGCCGGGCGATCCCGTACGCCATCGCCGCAGTGCTGCTCGGCCTGCGCGACGCGACGGGCGTACGGCCACTCTGCCGGTTCCCGTGGCCACCGCACCACCGATTAGCCGTCGTCTTCGGCATCACCGGCCGGGCAGCCCAGGTCCGCGACGTCCTGACCCACAGCGAACCCGATCCACGCCGCCGCCCCGCCATCCAAGTCGGCGAATGAGCAACAGCTGTGGGCGGCGACGCTAGCCTCAGCACTGGTCACGGATGTCCGGACCCGTGGGGGCCGGGCAGGCGGGGCGGTTCCCAGCGCCATATGGAATTGCCGTCCGGAGCGATTCCCTCGCGCCATAGAAGGCAGGCGTCAGCTGGATCATGGTGGTCAGCGCCCGGTGAGCGGCGCGCGCGGTGGTGCGGCGACCGTCGGCGCGAGCGCCGCGGGCGATGGCCTGGGTACGGGGCCGGCGCTCGGTGTCGTAACGGTCCAGAGCCGCTTCGACGGTCGGCCCTCCAGCGAGGGAGGCGGCCAGGACGGCGGCGTCTTCGAGGCTCTGGCCGGCACCTCGGCCCCGATCGGGGCTCATCGCGTGGCCTCGATCAGCGCCGGGATCGGGTCGTGCCAGCCCCGGACACGGTGGGCCACCTCGGCCTTTTCGAGGTCATGGCGGATACCCGGCCGGTCTGCGGTGGTGACGTAGGCCCAGTAGGCGCGGCCGCGGGGACGCAGATTGGCTGAGCGTTACCTGTGGTGCGTCAGTTGGGGGAACTGTTTCTCGAATGCGTCGCGGACAGCGTCGTCGCGGGCCGCAAGCACGGGCAGCAGTTGGGCGCCGCCGGCCGAGTCGGCGGCCTCCTGACCTACCTCGTCGCTAGCGGTGCTGAGTCGTTCACCGATCCGCGACGCGTACGCCGTCAGGAATGACTGCCGAAACGAGCGGGTGGTGTTGCGCCCGTACGCGTCAGTGCTGGGTTTGGCCTGGGTCATCGCCCTGGTCGCCTGCACGAGCAGTGACGTGAACAACAGCTCGGTGGAGTCCAGATCCGTGGGAAAGCCGACAATGGTGGTGAACCCGAATCGTTTCGCCCACACCGCCCGGCAGCTGTTGGCTTCCGCGACGACCTGGAGCAGCAGCGACTTCGGTGCCTCGTACGGATTGTCGACACCGACCCGGCGGGTGACCGGCTGGTCGCGGTCGCCCGTCGCGGCCATCAGTAGGGCGTGGTCGATACGGTGCCGGGCCATCAACTCCTGCGCCTTGGCGGTGAACGCATCGGCCTCCTGCGGGAAGTCGGTGGACTCCGCCTTGGCCAGCAACGCCCGCACCCGGTCCAGCATCCGCTGGTCGAGATCCGCAGGAGCGGTCACCGTGACCGGCCGCGCATCGCCAGGCGCCGGACCGACCGCCTCAATCGCCGGCAGCGTCGCGAGCAGATGAAGCACCTCGATCATCACCGTGATCACCGCGGCCCGGTCGAGGCCCTGCCGGTCACCCCAGACCGTCACGTAATGGTCGTCGTGCTCCCACCACACCCGTGCCTCGAGGGCCACCACCTGCGCCTGCCACCGCTGGTCGACGGTAGCCGTGGGATAGCCGCGCATCTGCGCCGCGATGGCATCGACCATCAGGCGGCTGTGCCGGGCGGTGCACTCACGACGCGCCACCCGGACCAGTTCGGCCGGCTGCCATCCGCGTCGCCACGCCTGCTCGACGTCGCGCAGCAATCGGGCCAGCAGGGCACGGTTGACGACCTGGATCCCGACCGCCCCGCCCGGGCCCGCGATCAGCAGGGCACGGCAGCGGTCAAGCTCGGCGCCGTGTTCGCCGTGCTGGGCGTGGATCGCCAGAGCGATGACCTGTTCCACGATCTCAAGCTGCGACGGAACACGCGGTGCGCCGAACAGGCCAAGCGGATCATCGGCGCCTGCCGCGCCCGCGGACCTTCGCGTTGCGCCGAGTCTGCCGCCTTTCGCTTGGCCTTGTGCCGCTCACGACTGTTCTTACCCACTGATCTCCACCCAACCCGACGCCGACAAAACGCCGACGCTACCAAGCCGACAACATTTCGGACGCACCCATCCCGGCGCGATCGAGACTCAGGGCACAGACGGATCAGGGTGCTCGTCGTCGTCGAACACTACGAGACACCGCAACAGCGCAGCATCGGAACAGCGTCCGGCCGTACGCGACCCTCCGTTTGGGTGTCCGCTTCGGGTGGGCCGGAGGCAACCGGCGACGATAGTCGGCGACCCGTTGTCGCCGCGTTTGCGCAGGTCAAGATGAACGCAGAACCTGATCGCAGCCGCTGCAGCCAAGCGGCTGGCGAAGTAGAACATTCTGTTCTACACTCGCGTGTATGGAGCGCATCGGTGTGCGGGAGCTGAACCAGAACACGAGCCAGGTGTTGGCTCGGGTGAGCGGTGGTGAAACCGTTGAGATCACGGACCGTGGACACCCGATAGCCCGGCTTGTGCCGGTCGGTGACGACAGGTCGACACTGGCCAAGCTGGTGGCCGCGGGGCGGGCCGTCGCTCCGGTCGGCGGCGGTCCTGTTCCGCTTCCGCCGAAGCTGGGTGACGAGGGTGTGGACGTGGCCGAGACTGTCGCCGCGATGCGAGATGAGGAGCGCTGGTGATTTATCTCGATTCCGCTGCCGTCGTCAAGCTGGTTCGGCAGGAAGCGTGCAGCGCCGACCTGGTCTCCTGGCTCAACACCCACGACGATGTGCCGCTGGTCTCGTCCGCTCTCGTCGAAGTGGAGGTGCCAAGAGCGTTGCGCCGGTCAGCCCCGCAAGCCTTGATCGGTGTCCCGGCGACCGTCGGACGGCTCTTCCGACTGGAGATCGACAACACGATCCGCGCGACCGCAGCCGCGTTCGCCGAGCCGACGCTGCGCAGCCTCGACGCCATCCACCTCGCCACCGCCCAGGTTCTCACCAACGAGTCCGGGACGGCACTGGTCGCCTTCGTCACCTACGACCGGCGACTGCTCGAATGCGCCAAGGCCGCAGGATTGCCCACAGCAAGTCCCGGCCAGAACTGACCACTTCCTGGTCGACCGCGTCGGCGACGGCGCTGAGCGCAGCACCGGTATGGCGTCTGCCGGGTGCTGCTCGGCGCGGCGGCGGGCCAGCACCGGCCACAGTCCCTCGGCGCATCCCCCGTCGTGGGCCGCGCGCCACGCCGCCTCAACATCGCCCTCCCACAGCAACACGTGCACCAGGGTCGAATGCCCGATCGGGCGGTACGGTCCGGCCGGCGGTTTACTCCCGACGGTGCGTGGCTGGGAGCGAGGCTGAGCGCGCAGCACGGCCAGCGCCTTGTCTCGCCGTTCGGGCCATGAGTTGTCGGCCTGTGCGTGCCGGTGCAGCCGCTGGTATGCGGAAAGAGTCGCCATCGTCAGCGTCGCCAAAAGAGCGCGCCGGCCAGGCGGTCACCGGGCCGCGGTGTGACCTGCCGGGCCCTGCGCCTGCCCGGCCTGCGCGACGTGTACGACGCGGTGCTCGCCGCCAGCGCCGGCCTGGCGGCCGTCGCGGACGCACTGGACGCCGAGCTGTGGCTGGCCGCCAACGTGTGCGCGATCCGGGCCACGCCACCCGACGACGACACCTACCGCCTGGCAATGCACGACCTGATCGACCAGGCCTCGCTCACCGGCACTCCGGCGGTGGAGTCGACCAGGTGACGTGCCTGCACCCGGGCAGCCGGTCTACCACCGTCTGGCTGTCCGAGGCGTGCCATCGCGAAGCAGGTTGCGGGCCAGTTCGGCCGGGTCGATCAGGGCGGCCTCGGGGACCATCTCTTCCAACTCGGCGTCGGACGGGCCGGCCTCGGCGCGGCGGCGCGGGGTGATCTCGATGGCCGGGCTGCCGTCGGCGTGCACGCCGGCCGGTGCGTAGCCGGCCGCGCGGAGCGCGGTGAGGGTCTCGGCCTGGGGTTTCGTGCTGACCAGCACTGTCGGTGCCAGCCGGGCCAGGCTCAGCGCTTTCAGCGCGCGGGTGTTGAGGATCTCGGTCAGCAGGGTTTCGTCGTCGCTGCACAGGCAGCAGCCTGCGGGGCGGACCTGGACTCGGCCGTGCCGGCGGGCGACGTCCTCGATCAGATAGGTCAGGGTCTGCGGGACGCGGCCGTCCTCGGCAGCCGCCGTGACCCGGGCGATCAGGTCGGCGGGGGTGTGTCCAGCGTCCAAGGCGGCGCGGACACTGGCTGAGGAGAACCGCCAGGTCCAGGCCCCGCTGCGCGATTCCGGTGTGGCGGCGGCGTCGAGCAGGGTGAGCAGTGCGGCGGTCGGGATGCCGGGCACCACGGCGGTGAGGTCGTTCTGCAACAGCACCCGGTCCTGCGGGCGGGGCAGCATCGCTTCGGCGTGCCCGAGAGCGTCGTCCGGGTCACCGGTGAACAGGCTGCGGGCCAGCGCGGTTACGGCGCCGTGGGCGAGCAAGCCGAGCCGGTGCGCCTCCCGCCAGATACCGGTGACATGCCGCTGCAGATCCCCGTCCTCCTCCTCATCGTCCTCGTCCTCGTCGTCCTGGGCGGTCAGGACCGGGCTCTGCCAGCACAGCCGCGCGGCCAGGGTGGCCGGGTCGGCGGACTGCCCCTGCGGTACAGCGGTCAGCAGGGTGCGCATGGTCAGCGCCCGCAGGCCGGTCAGGATCAGCTCCTCCCGCTCGTCCCAGTACAGCAGCCGGGCAGCGGGCCCGATCGGATCCGGCGGCGCGAGCGGACAGGACGGCATGGTCAACCAATCCTCGATCACCTCCAGCAACCGCCGCGCCGGCTCCGCGGCGGCGAACTGGTCGTAGACGGTCGACGGACACAGGCCGTCCTGCGACGCCTCGGTGAGCCCGCCCGCCGCGAGCAGTTCGACGGTCAGCCGGGCGCGGTCCTCGTCCTGCCCGGACACCTTCGCGATCCGGCGCAATTCCCGTACCCCGAGACCACCGGTCTTCAGCAACGGCACAGGGCCGGCGCTCATCGCCTCGACCACCGCGGTGATCGCGGCCAAGGTCTCGGACGCGGCGGCCGCCGCCTCCCGCTGCACGATCGCCGGGTCGATCGGCCTCAGCGACAAGGCCGGCGGCTGAGGCTCGAACGGGGCCCGCACGTCGTCGCGCAACGCCAGAGCGACCTCGCGGGGCATCTCGTTGCTGTTCCACATCGACCGCACCAGCAGCCCACGCTCGACCGCCCAGGGCAGCAGCATTCCCGGCGAGCCGAACAACACCACCGGCCGGCCGAACCCGGTGACCGGCTGCCGGGCCAGCTCACGCAGCTGACCCCGAACATCGGCGGGGGCCTCGGCCACCATCGCCCGGACGTTGTCCGGCTGGGCCAGCCAACCCGCGAGCGCGCTGATCAACTCGTCCTTGCTCCACCCCGCCGAGGCGATCCCATACAGCTTCACCAGCTTGCGCAACTCGGTCACGGTCCGGGTGACCAGCAGATCAGCGGCCCGGGTGCCCAGATCCAACGGATACGGCCACATCTGCTGCAGATGCGCGGCCGCCAGGCCACCCGGCCGCGGCCACACCAGAACAAGCCCCGTCAGACGCCCGAGCGCCTCCACCAGATCCGGATCATCGGCCGCAATGCCGAGCAGCCCCGCCAACCGTGCCACGGTGCAGCCGTCACCCAGCGCGGCGGCAGCCTCCGCGACCTGCACCTGCGGCAGGGTCAGCAACGCACACGCCGCCGCCATCGACGACGGATGCAGCAACCGCCCGGCAAGCTGATCGACCGTCGTCGGGACCGGCTCGATGGTCACGTCCCGCCGAGCCGCGATCAGCCCGGACAACTCATCCTCGGAGAAAGCACGCAGGTGAGCGGTGAGAGCAACAACAGGCGACACACCCCCAACCTACGGGGCGGCAAGAGCACGACCGACAAGTGTCACCCCGAACGGGGACCGGGCCACCCACCGCCAAGGCAACCGCGACGGCATGCGCACACAGGCCGTCGTCGCCGGGCCGGTCCGCGCCGTCGCAGTCCCCGGTCAACGCCCGATCGACCACACCCACCCACGGCTGGAACCGGATCCCGCCGTCACGCACCACCGCCCGCGCGCCACCACCCAACGCCTCCAACTCGCTGACCGCACCCTCGCCCAGCAGCCGTCAGCGGCCGCCACCATCTGCGCCGGGACCGAATCACGAAACGCTGACACATCGACACGAACCGCCACGGGCACGCACCCGTGCCGTCTCGCCTACCGGCAGCCCGCAACGCGGCGCCCGGCGCCCCCGTCAACGAAGGACTCCGCCGTCACAGGTCACCATCCAATGCGGCGAGTCGCCGATTGACCGCGTCCAGATCGAACGGAACGGGCTCCTCCGGTTCGTCCTCGCACGGGTACTCCAGCGGGGAGTCATTCTCGAACGCGACGCAGACCGGCCTCGTGTTCCCGTTCCCGCGGTCGACTACTTTCTCCAACATGATCTCGTGTCGCCAACCGGCGCCCAGGTCGTACCTATAGGCGATCTTCTGTTTCGGTCTCGTCAGCACACTCGCCACTCGCGTGACGAACTCGTCCTGGGTCTCCTCCAGGCTCATGAACGGATCGCTGTAGTACTCACCATCCGCGTCGAACACGTGCAGGTGATCACCGTCCCAGCCGAAGAGGACCTGGACCACCTCGTGCAGCGCGCCCAGCGAGGCGATCGAGGGCACCAACGCCCGCCGCCAAATCGGCGGATCCCACCCCAGCAGCGTCACCTTCAACTGATGGACCTGATCGATCGTGCGAGGCCGACCCGACCCCAGGAACGCGGTCAACGCCTGCGTGACCGCCTCGGCCTCCGGATGCCCACTCACGGCGACCGCGCCGACCCGCGCATACACATCAAATCCAGGCATCCCCTCGTACACCAAGGTCAACGCCTCGTCCGGTCCCGGGCCGGCCAAGGCCGCCGCAGCCGCCTCGACCGCCAGCCACGCCCCGTCCCCGGCGCGGACCGCCAATGCGGGGTCCTCCTCGTCGAAAGTCGCCAACACCGCACGAGCGTGCGGGCCGATAGTCGCCTGATCCGCCAACTCTCGCCACACCGGCAGCCCCGACTCGTCCAGCATGTCGACCACCTCGACCGCGGCCACCCGCGACGACGCGGGCGCGAGCGCCGCCGCGCCGAGCAGTTCCCGCGCGGCCACCTCCGGCGTGCGGGCGGCGAGCCACGGCTGCGCCAGCTTCCACTGAAGGTCCGCGCTGCCGCCACCGGAGGCGACCAACAGATCGATCAGCTCGGTCGCCGACAACTCCGGGCCGGCCGAGTGAGGCATGCCAGCACGCAGTTGCGGCACCGCCCACCGGCCCAACGGCGTGATCCGAGCACCACCGGAACCCACGACCACCGCACCGAACAGGTCCAGCAACGCCAACAGCGCGCCGAGAGGACCGTCGTCGGTGGTCCGACCCAGATGCTGCCTGAACATCTTGTCGCCGCAACCGTCGTAGAAGACATCGTCATCAGCGACGCGCTCCCGTACCGCCCACCGCAGCTCATGACCGGTCGGCGGCTCGTCCTGGCAAAGCACCTCCAGCAGCACGAGCACCAGAATGGCCATGCCCTGCGGCGAACGCCGATCAGACTCGGCCTGGCACACAGCCCGCAACCCGGACAACCACCACGCCAGAATGTCGCTCTCACCAGCCGAAACCCAACCCGCCAACGACGGACCGACGGTGACCGTGCCTTTGTCGATCAGCAGCAAACCCGCCGCGACCGCCACGCACCACGGCCGGTGCAAGGCCGGCAGCAGAGCCGCCGAACGCGCGTTCCGCGGCACATCCACACCGATCGCGGCCCCGGCCGCCGAAATGTCCAGCGGACGAAGCACCTTACCAGCCGTGACCGGCCGACGATCATCATCAACCCACCGCGCTACCCGAACCGCACGATCCACAACCAGGCAGGACCGCACCTGCGAGGCGAGAACACCATCGACGGAATCGACCCGCCGATCATCAGACTTGACCCCGACCACGCGCGAACCCTACCGTGCCCGCGAAGCGGGAGGGCGACGGCCAGGCAGAGGTCCGTCTACCCCTCCGTTTGGGTATCCGTTTCGAGTGGACCGTAGGTTCCAGCATACGAACCGCAACGCCACGGCTGTGACCTGTGGTTTCATGCTTCCCTTGGCCCGTGGGTGCCGGATGCGGCTGCCATCGGCGACGGAAGCCTCGTCGTAGGCACTTATGGATACTGATGGACTACTGCTGAGGTCGGTCGGCGTGCTCACGTTCGTGATGGCGCCGCGGCGGGTTGAACCCGTCGACGCCTCCGTCCGCTCCAGCCAACGCGCGTGCCTGTCGCCAGTCGCAGATCATGGTCGCCAGTACCGCATCGGCTTGATGTGCTGCTCGACGGTCATCGGCACGATTCCGGCTCGGTCGCCCCTCGGGGTTCACCACGCGAGCGCCTGACGGCGGCGATCACATGCTGACGTCCGCGCGGCGGTGCCCTGCTCGCCGGAGACGGTGACCGAGGGTGGGCGCGTGGCACTCTTCATACCCTGCTACAACAGCGGACGCTGAGAAATGGGCCTGTCAAGGATCTTGTGGGTCAGGTCGGACGCGTGTTGCGACGCGTTTGGGTGTGTTTCGCCTTACTGCTGGCCAGGGCCTTCTCGGTGATCTCCCTCAAGAAGAAACGGCCAATCGAGTATCTGCCGAAGTCACCTGTCGCTGTAGTGATACTTGCAGGCAACGATCTCGACATCGCTGTCCTTGATCCGGTACACGAGACGGTGTTCCCGGTCAATGCGTCGAGACCAGAGCCCGGATAACTCGCCACGAAGTGGCTCAGGTTTACCAATGCCTTCGTAACCGTTGCGCATGACGTCCGCGATCAGGTCGTTGATTCGCTTGATCAGCTTGCGGTCCGTGTGACTGAGGTACTGCGCCCAAGCCGTCGCAGAGAAGATCAGTCTCACGCCACGTCCTGCACCGCGGCCGGGTCGACGAGCGCCCGCTCGATGCCCTCTCCCCGGTCCAACTCGGCAATCGACCGACGCAGGGCCTCGGCATTGCTCGGGCTGCGGAGCAGGTACTCCGTCTCCTTCATCGACTCGTACTCGGCCAGCGGCACGATGACGACAGGCTCATGCCCCGAGCGGGTCACGACCAACTCCTCGGCATCGTCGACCACACTGTCGAGCTCAGCGGCGAGGTTCTGCCGCAGCTGAGTGAAGTTCACCGTTCGCATCTCCACCTCCAGGACGTACAGAAAACTGTACTCCATCGGATCGGGCTTGGCTGCCAGGGATGGTTTGCTGCCTGCCGCCGGCGAAACTCGTGGAGTGGCGGGCACCGGGTGAGCGGCTCAGGGCGCGTCGGCGGTGAACGGCCGGCTGAGCAGGCCCTGGTTGCCGGAGCGGTCGAGGCCGCTGAGGCAGTAGACGGCGGCCTTGCCGGCCGGCGCGGATGGGTCGGTCACCGGCGTGCCCACGCGTCCCGTCGCGACCAGCTTCGCCGCCGCACCGTCGACGCGGTAGAGCGCCCAGCTGGTCGCCGCCGGGCCGGCTGCGTCGCTGGAGTCGAAGTCGATCTCACCGTGCGCGCCTCGACGGGCTGCCACGAGCCGAGGCGCGCCTGGTGGCGAAGCGGGAAGTTGCTTCATGACCGGCACAAGCGCCGGCGTCGGATAGTGCTTGTCCCGATATCTCGTGACCGCTGCCAGCTTGTTCTGCCGGACCTGGGTGGCTGAGTAGTGCACCTGGCCCTGCACGGCCGGGTATTTGTCGTCGAGCGTGAGTTGCTTGTCGAGTTGCGCCGGATCACTCCACGCTCCGGGCTCACCGATCCGGTAGTCGGCCTCGCCGATGTAGAGCTGCACCCCGGTGCCCTGCACGAGCGTCGACCACCAGGGCAGGAGCTTGGCGTAGTCGGCCTTGGCGAAGCCGATCTGCCAGTACAGCTGGGGCACGATGTAGTCGAGCCAGCCCTGTTTCACCCACTTACGGGTGTCGGCGTACTGCGCGCTGTAGCTCTCGAGCCCGCTGGTCGGCGAGCCGGCCGGGTCGGAGGACGAGTTGCGCCAGATGCCGAACGGGCTGACCCCGAACTTCACCCACGGCTTGAGCTGCTTGATCCGCTCGTCCATCTCGCGCATGAACGTGTCGATGTTGCCGCGCCGCCAGTCGGCCCTGGACCGGCCAGCGCCGTACTTCGCGTAGCTGGAGTCGTCCGGGAAGTCCTGCCCCTTCTCCGGATACGGGTAGAAGAAGTCGTCGAAATGGACGCCGTCGACGTCGTACTTCCCGACAGCCTCGAGGATGGAGTCCTCGACGTAGCGCCGGGCCGCCGGGTTACCCGGATCGTAGTAGAACCGCGCGGTGGCGCCGGTCGGATAGGCGATCGCCCAGTCCTTGTGTTCGAGCAGCGGGTTGGTCGGTGCCAGCTTGGTAAAGTCGGCGCCGGGACCGGCGGGGGCAGGCTGGCTGCCGCGGTACGGGTTGAACCAGGCGTGGAACTCCAGGTTACGGGCGTGTGCCTCGGCCACCATGAACGCCATCGGGTCCCAACCGGGCGACTTGCCGTCGCGTTTGCCGGTCAGCCACTCCGACCACGGTGCGTACGCCGAGGGCCAGAACGCGTCGCCGCTCGGGCGTACGTGCACGAAGATCGCATTATGGCGCTGAGCGACCGCGAGGCCGAGCCACTTTTCGAATTCGGCCTTGATCTGCGCCTCGGATTCGCCCGGTTTAGCCGGAAAATCCAGGTTGAGGACCGAAGTCAGCCACATACCCCGCAGCTGGCGGGTCGCGGCCAGCGGAGCCCCGGCGCAGCTGCCGGTCACCGCATCGACCGTGGACTCGGCGGCCCCGATCGGGGCGACCGCCGGCGGCTCGTAGAGGGCCGCGCGCAGCAGCCCGACGCCGATCGCGCCGACGGCGATGGCGGCCGCGGTTCCGATCGCGAGCAGCTGTGCGGGGGGACTGCGCATGCCGCCCAGTGTGCCTGACGCCCCACAGCGCCCGGCCGCCCGTAGAGTCCGACAGGTGACCGTGCTTGTGGTGGGAGCTGGAATCGCCGGGCTGGCCTGCGCCCGGGAACTCGTCGATGCCGGCATCCCGGCCCGGGTCGTGGAACGCGACCCGGTGGTGGGTGGCCGGCTGGCCAGCGAGCACCTGGACGGCCGGTTCACAGACATCGGCGCCGCCTATCTCACCGCCGACGATCCGGCGTTCCGGGGCCGGCTGGACAGTTGGCGGATCGCCGGCCTGGCCCGGCCGTGGACGGACACGTTGCTGGCCTTCGACGGCGCCGGCTCCCGGCCGCATCCGACCACCGGCCCGGTGCGCTGGTCGGCGCCCGGCGGGCTGCGCGGCCTCGCCGAGGATCTGGCCCGCGAGCTCGATCTGACCCTGGGCTGCGAGATCACGTCGCTGCCGCCGGGGACCGACCCGGTTGTGCTGGCCATGCCGGGCCCGCAGGCCCGGCTGCTGACCGCGATGGCGGCCGCCCGCGAGCAGTCGTGGTCGCCCGTGCTGACGGCCGTGCTGACCTACCCGGAGCGGGTCTGGGCCGATTTTCGCGGCGCGTTTGTGAACGACCATCCCGTGCTGGCGACGCTCTGCGACGACGGCGACCGGCGCGGCGACCGCGCGCCGGTGCTGGTCGCGCATTCGACCGCCGCCTTCGCGCAGCCCCACCTGGCCGATCCGGCCGCCGCGGCCGACGACCTGGCGACGGCCGCCGGCGAGCTGCTGCGGATCAACGAGAAGCCCCGGGTGTACGTGCGTCGCTGGACGTGGGCCCAGCCGGAGCCGCGCGACGGCCTGTTTGCCCAGGAGGGCAACGTCTACCTCGCCGGGGACGCCTTCGGGCGACCGCGGGTGCAGACGGCGTGGCTGAGCGGCCGGGCCGTGGCCCGGGCGATCATCCGGGGCGCCCGCTAGAGCACCGACCGGTAAACCTCGAGCGTGTCCTCGGCGATCCGGGACCAGCTGAAGTGCTCGACCGCGCGGCGGCGGCCGGCCAGGCCCAGTTGCTCGGCGCGGGCCGGGTCCTCGATCAGCGAGGTCAGCGCGGCGGCCAGGTCGTTGACGAAGCGATCCGGGTCGACCGGGGTGCCGGTACCGTCGGCGACCTGGTCGATCGGCACCAGCACGCCGGTCTCGCCGTCCGCGACGACCTCGGGGATGCCGCCCGTGGCGGTCGCGACGACGGCCGTCTCGCAGGCCATCGCCTCCAGGTTGACGATGCCCATGGGCTCGTAGATGGAGGGGCAGACGAACACCGTCGCGTGCGTGAGCACCTGCACGACCTCGTGTTTGGGCAGCATCTCCTGCACCCAGATCACGCCGTTCGCGTCGCGGGCGCCACGTAGCTGGATGGCCAGGCCTTCGACCTCGGCGGCGATCGCCGGGGTGTCGGGCGCGCCGGCCAGCAGCACGATCTGCGTCTGCGGCGGCAGGTCGTGGCAGGCCCGCAGCAGATAGGGCAGGCCCTTTTGCCGGGTGATCCGGCCGACGAAGACGACGCTGGGGCGGCTGCGGTCGATGCCGAGCCGTTCGATCACGTCGGTGTTGCGGTCCGGGCGGTACTGCTCCGTGTCGATGCCGTTGTAGACGACCTGGATTTTGTCCGGGTCGACGGTCGGGTACGCGGTGAGCACGTCGCGCTTCATCCCGCCCGAGACGGCGATGACGGCGTCGGCGGCCTCGATCGCGGTGCGCTCGCAGAACGAGGAGAGCGCGTAGCCCCCGCCGAGCTGCTCGGCCTTCCACGGGCGTAGCGGCTCGAGGCTGTGCGTGGTGACCACGTGCGGCACGCCGTGCAGCAGTTTGGCGGTGTGGCCGGCAAAGTTCGCATACCAGGTGTGGCTGTGCACGATGTCGGTGCCCGCGCAGCCGGCGGCCATCTGCAGGTCGATGCCCATGGTGCGCAGCGCGGCGTTGGCCCCTTCGAGCCCGATCGGTTCCGCGTACGCCGTGACGCCCGCCTCTTCGCGTTTGCCGCCGAAGCAGTGCACCCGGACGTCGGCCAGCGGGCGCAGATCCCGGGCGAGGTACTCGAGGTGCACCCCGGCTCCGCCGTAAACCTCCGGGGGGTACTCGCGGGTGAGCAGGTCCACGCGCAGAGGCTTCGTGCGAAAGTCGGTCACGACACGGAGAATAGTCGCTTCGGCTGGCGCTCGGGCACGCGGAAAGTTAGCGTCTCCGGCATGGCAGTGAAGGTGCTCGCGATCGTTCTGGCCGGTGGCGAAGGCAAGCGCCTGATGCCGCTGACCGCAGACCGGGCCAAGCCCGGCGTCCCGTTCGGCGGTATCTACCGCATGATCGACTTTGTCCTTTCCAACCTCGCCAACGGCGGGTATCTGAAAATAGTGGTGCTGACCCAGTACAAGTCGCACTCGCTCGACCGGCACATCACCAAGACCTGGCGGATGTCCACCCTGCTGGGCAACTACGTCACCCCGGTGCCGGCCCAGCAGCGGCTCGGGCCACGCTGGTTCGCCGGCTCGGCGGACGCGATCTACCAGAGCCTGAACCTGATCAACGACGAGAGTCCCGACTACGTCATCGTCTTCGGCGCCGACCACATCTACCGGATGGACCCGAAGCAGATGGTCAACGACCATATCGCCTCGGGCGCGTCGGTCACGGTGGCCGGCATCCGGCAGCCCAAGTCGATGTCCGACCAGTTCGGCGTCATCGACGTCGGCGAGGACGGCAAGCGGATCCGGGCGTTCCGGGAGAAGCCCAAGGAGGTGGACGGGCTACCCGACGCGCCGGAGGAGATCTACGCGTCGATGGGTAACTACGTCTTCACCACCCGGGCGCTGTGCGAGGCGGTCACCAACGACGCCCAGGACCCGGACAGCAAGCACGACATGGGCGGCAACATCATCCCGATGCTGGTCGAGCGCGGCGAGGCGAACGTCTACGACTTCCGCGACAACGACGTGCCCGGCAGCACCGAGCGCGATCTCGGCTACTGGCGCGACGTGGGGACGCTGGACTCGTTCTACGAGGCGCACATGGATCTGATCGCCACCCTGCCGGTGTTCAACCTTTACAACATGGAATGGCCGATCTTCACCAACTACGGGTCGTGGCCGCCGGCGAAGTTCGTGCACGGCTACGACGACCGGCAGGGCCGCGCGGTCGGCTCGATGATCTCCCCCGGGGTTGTCGTCTCGGGTTCGCTCGTGGAGCGCTCAATCGTCTCGCCGAATGTGCGGGTCAACTCGTGGACTCATGTCGAGGGCTCCGTGCTGATGGAGGGCGTGCAGGTCGGCCGCCGGGCGGTGGTCCGCAACGCGATCATCGACAAGAACGTGATCATCCCGGAGGGCGCCCAGATCGGCGTGGATCTCGACCGCGACCGCAAGCTCTACACGGTCTCCGACGCCGGCGTGGTGGTGATCGGAAAAGGCCAACGCGTAGAGCTCTAACCCCACCCGGCCAACAGCACAATCCTGCGCGTTTCGGCTCCGGCGGAAGGCACCCGCTGGAAGCCACCCAGTGAAAGCCACCCAGTGAAAGCCACCCAGTGAAAGCCACCCGCTGGAGGGCACCGCTGGAACCCCGGAGCCGAAACGCGCAAGATCCGGATGTCAGTCGCGGTCGTGGAGGGTTTGCGACGGGGAGACGCCGAAGCGCGACCGGTAGACGCCGGCAAAGCGCCCAAGATGGGTGAAGCCCCAGCGGAACGCCACCTCGCTGACACTCACCTGCCGGGGGTCGCCGCAGGACAGCTCGGCGTGCACCCCGTCCAGCCGCAGCCGGCGCAGATAGGTCAGCGGCGGCACCCCGATGTGCCGCCGGAACGATTCCTGCAGCACCCGGATGCCGACCCCGGCGATGCCGGCCAGTTCGGCCGCGGTGAACGCCCGGCCGGGCTCCGCGTGCATCGCGTCCAGGGCCCGCTTGACGGTTCGCGGCCGGCTCGCCGCCGGTTGCCCGCGCGGGTCGTCCGAGTACGGGTGTTCCACCGTGAGGGCAAGCCCGCTGACCAGCAGTTCACGCCAGTGGCGGGCGATTTGCGGCCGGCCCAGCAGCCCCTGCGGCCCACTCAGTTCGTCGTGCAGGAGCCGAACCAGAGCCGCCCAGGTACGCCCGGGCCCGTCGCCGATCGCAAAGCTCGCGCCCAGCGGGGGCGGGGACACGAGCTGCCGGTCCAGGGTCGCGTCCAGTTCGCGTTCCAGCACGCCGCGCTCGACCTTGACGCTCAGCAGCCGGCAGTCCCCGGGCCAGCGCAGCTCGATGCCGCCGACCGGCAGGAACATCGCGGCCAGGCTGGGGTCGGCCGTCACGACCGCACCCCGATGCCGGGACAAAACAGTCCCGGTCAACGGGGCCAGTACGTGGTACGCCGTCTCCAGGTCGGTGGTCTGCAGCCGCATGTCGGCGCCGTAGCTGATCTCGCCGACCGTGATCGGCCCGAGTTGGACGACGTCGCCGTGGAACGCGAAGCCTTCGCCGTCGCCCTCGGGTTGCACGTATAGCGGGCCGTAGAACATCTGCCGGCAGAATGCTCGGGCCTCGTCGACGTCGGCCGTCTTGAGGGTCACGCGGATGGGGGCGTCTTTTTCCGACGCCCCGGCACCGCGATCCGCCCCTGCCGCGTCCATCTGTCGACAATAGTCCAAACCCCGTAGTGCTACGGGGTGCCGGAGTTCCCCGTTTCGGGCCAATCGAATTCGGTCACCGACCCGCCGACGATGTCCACCTCGGAGAGCTCGGTCACCTCGTCCCGCCAGATCGTGTAGCGGCCGGCGGGCAGGCTGTCGATGACCACGCTGAACAGCACGCCGTCCCGGACATACCGGGCACGGACCGCGGCATGCGTACGCTGCGTCCCGTCCTCGACCGGGCTGACCTCGATCTCGTGCCCGTGCAACCGACCCGGCGTGTGGATGACCAGCGCGCCGATCCCGGCCCCGATGTTGAGCACCACGGTCCCCTGCCCGGACGGGGCAAGCGTGTGATGCTCGTGGACCCCAGCGCTCATGACGGGTTGTCGAAGCCGTCGAAGGGCGTACCGAGGAACGGGAACTTCTTGAGCGGCTTGGAGGACAGGTCTTTGGCGCTCAGCCCCTGCTCGACCAGCGCGGCCGCGGCGTCGGGCTTGAACTTCTCGTCCACCAGCGGCACGGTCACACCCGCGATGGCCCGCAGCGAGATCGACACCACGTCGTCCTCGATGCGCCGGCCGTTCGGGAAGCCGGCCAGGTCGCCGCCGAGGATGCCGAACGCGTTCGGCTCCTTGCTGGGCGGGACGACCGTGTTGAGCCGGAGCATGTCCGCCTGGGTCTCGCCGGTGAAGTTCTGGAAGTTGTCGATGATCCCGTCCGGAATGCCGGTGAGCAGGATCGCCACCAGGTCGGCGCGCGGCGTCTTGGCCTTGTTCAGCGCGGCCAGGTTGTCGAAAAGTCCGGGGTACAGCACCGGCAGCAGGGCGCCCAGTTCGGGCTGCTCGACGAATTCGGCGAACCGCTTGTCCTCGGTCGGCGGCAGGCTGTTCCACAGGTCCTTCTGCGCCATCGGCACGATGACCTCGTTGAACAGCGGGTTGCCCAGCCGGGACACCTGAACCTGCGGGCCGACCTCGACGTCCGCGTTCTTCTTGTCGCCGTGCCGGACCTCCACCTGGCGCCGGCTCGCGGTCGTCCACACGCCGATGACCGCGCCCGGGTCGCGCCCGCGGACGGACTTCTTGCCGTCCTTGCGGACCGCCGACAGCGGCAGCTGGATGGCGATGCTGTGCACGTTCAGCTGGTCGGTGGCGTTGACCGCCTTGCCCGCACCCTTGAACAGCGTCTTGCCGATCAGGTGCTTGTCCTCGAACGGACGCAGCGTGCCCAGGTCGAAGATCGCGCCCAGGTCGACGAAGAACGCGTCGGCGCGCTGCCCGGCGAAGACCGTCTCACCGGTCTTCAGCTTGTGCACCGCGTCCTCGGCGAGCTTCTCGTAGTCCGGGATGGAGATCTTGCCGACGTTGCACGGCGGGCAGGGCAGCTTCGAGTGGAGCACCGTGTGCTTGCCGTGCGCGTCCACCTTGGTGACCGAGAAGAACTGCCGACGGTTCCAGTTCTTGTCGTCCAGCGACTTGATCTGGCCCGTGTTGTAGAGGAACGTCCGGTTGTTGCGCAGCTCGGTCCGGAACCGGAATTGGTACGTCAGGTCCGGCCGACCATCGCCGTTGGAGTCGACGTGGATCTCGTACAGCACGTCGTCGCCGAACTCGAAGAAGTTCGGGCCGCTCGCGGGCAGCTGCAATGGCACGTAGTTGGCGATGATCGTGACTGTGTCGGGCTTGTCGGGGCTGACAAACGCGTACAGGTCAGAGCTGTCGGCAACCGGGTCCTTGCTGATCTCCGGTGCCTCACGATGCGAAGACATGAGCCTAAGGTCCTTCGGGGGGCTAGAAGGGGGTAATAAAAGTGGGGAAGGCGAGACCGATCAGGCGCGCTTAACGGCCTTGAGCAGTCTCAGAGCGAGCTTCTTGTCGGTCAGCGTGACCTTCGACTCGCCCGAGAACACATCGAACGTGCCCTTCTTCGCGTCCCGCAGGGAGATCACCAGGGGCGCGGTGTCGTTGGACGATGACTCGCCCGCGAGGCTTAGCCCGGCAACGCCGACGGTCGCGGCGCCGACGCCGACAGCTCCGGCGACGGTAAGGACCCGACGGCGCGAAAAGCGGTTGACCGCCTTGGTGCCGTAGTGAACACGACTCATGCTCGGCCTTTCGTCAAAAGATGTGGCGCGTTAGATATCGTCGACGCCCATCAGTACGAAGCCCGAACCAGTGCGGTTCAACGGTTTTCCGGATACCTGTGCTCTCGCTGAGTGGCGCGGGCTGCGCGCACGCGGAGAAAGCCCGCCCCGGCGGTCACGCCGACGATCACGATCAGGGCGGCGATGGTGATCTGCCGGCCGAGCGCGACCCGATCCTGGTTGTCCGCGGCCGGGCTGATCCACGACTCGCGGTCCTGTTCTCCCGCGGCCACGGCGGCCGGTCCCGCGCTGTCCTCGGGGATGGCCACGGCTCCGGGCTCGGGCGACCGGCTGGACTGCGGCGCGGCCTTGGTCGTCGGCTTCGCCGTCTTGGTCGGCGCGGGCGCCGCCTTGGTGGCCTCGAGGATCAGATCCGAGCAGGAGTAGTACGTGTCGGGCGTGCTCGTGGTCTGCCAGACGGTGAAGAGCACGTGCCGGCCGGTCCGGTCGGCGGGCAGCTTGCCGCTGAACCGGTAGGACCCGTCGCGCACGGGCGGATCGGTGGCGGTGAAGATCGGGTTGGTGCTCAAATCGTCCCAGCCCAGCGGCTGCGCCGGGTTGTAGCCCTGTTTGGTCAGGTAGACCCGGAAGAGACCGGCGTGCGGGATGGTCGTGCGGTACTGGACGTTCAAGGTGCTGCCCGCGGTCAGCTTGGTCGCCGGCCAGTCGGATCGCGCCAGGTCGAGGCCCTGGTACTCGCTCAGGCCACCGCTGCACAGCTTGCCGTCCGGGATGACCTGCTTGTCCCGGCCGTTCACGCCGGGCACCCGCAGATTGTCGAACGAGCCGAAGGGCTGACCGTTCGCCTTCAGCGCCGCCTTGCACGCCGCGGTTCCGGCGTCCTCGCCACCGGCGGCGCAGGCGGCTGTCCGGCTCACCGGCTGCACCGGGGCGCCGTGCGCGAGCGCTGGCAACGCGGGTAGCAGGCCACACACTGCGGCGAAGCCGGCGGCGGCGACCACGGCTGCGGTACGACGGACGGCGGTCATCTGATCTCCTCGGCCAGCGGGCACGGCGGGGCAGGGCCAAAAGTGAGACCCTCCCGCCGAAGACTACGGAGATCGCCACTCAGTCGTTCATCACGACGGGTGGCGCTGCCCCAACGGGCAACCCGCTGTGATTGCATGACCGCGCAAGCCCAACTCAGGAGGAAACATGGACAAGCCCGACGTCGGCCCCATCGAGGGTGAGCCGCCCGCCGAGCTGCAGATCGAAGACCTAGTCGTCGGCGACGGCCCGGAGGCCAAGCCAGGACACCAGGTGACGGTGCACTATGTGGGCGTCGCCCACTCGTCCGGCAGGGAGTTCGACGCGTCCTACAACCGGGGCGACGCCTTCGACTTCTCGCTCGGGCGCGGGCAGGTCATCGCCGGATGGGACCAGGGGGTGGCCGGCATGAAGGTCGGCGGTCGCCGCAAGCTGACCATCCCCCCGCATCTCGGTTACGGCGCGCGGGGCGCCGGTGGCGCGATCAAACCGAACGAAACGCTCATCTTCGTGGTGGACCTTCTCGGCGTGGCGTAGCCGTCGGCCGGCAGGCCGGCCGAGCCGGTGCAGGCGGCGCCTGCTCCGGCTCGGCCGGGTCGGCAACCCGGTCGCCGTCCCCCCGGCGGCAGAGCTCCGCCGGGTCGATCGGGTCACCGATCGGGATCAACGCTTGCCCTGGAGGTCGGCGCAGCCGGCCTCGTCGGGTAGCAGTGGCCGGAAGGTGACGTTCCAAGTCGCGGACCCGGAGGTCCACGGCGTGTTCTGGTTCGCGTTCTCAGCGGCAGCGAGAACCTTACTCGCCTCGTCGCCGGTGACGGTTAGGCAACCCACCTTACCCTCCGGCTGCAGCAAGGTACCCGGAAGCGCAGGCCCGGGCCACGGCGTCGCGGCCGGCGCGCTGGGCAGGTCGCCCGCGGGCTTCACCCAGGGTGAGGCCACCACGGCGACGGCGGTGGGCTGATACTGCTGCACCGCGGGCATGCCCTTCGCCTCCGACAGCGCGCTCAGCTGATCGACGAAGGCGGCCAGCTTGGCCCGGGCGTCGCGTTGGGCGGCGGTCAGGGACGGGTCGCTCGACTGGGTCTCGCTCAGCGCGTACGCCGTGATGGTCAGGCCGTCGACGGTGATCTCGGTGGTGGTGGCGTCGGCGATGTTGGGCTGGCCGAGGTCGCCGAGCGTGGTTAGCTGCTTGCCCTTGGCGATCAGGGCGTCAACCGTGCTCGGGGGCGCCAGCTGGACCTGCAGGTTGGGCAGCGCGGGGCCGGGATAGACAGCGATCTGCGGGCCTTGGGTGAGCACTCGCCCGTCGCCGTAGACGCTCACCATCGGGAGCCGGGTCAAGACTGTGTTCATCCCGACGAAGCCGCCGGTCTGCTCGACCCGCAGGACGAGTTGATCGGCCGGGGCGCCGCCCTCGGGCGTCCCCGACGAACTGGATGCGCTGGGTGCGCCGATGGCATCGGTACGCGCACAGGCGCCAAGCAGGAACAAGGTCACGGCGGCGGCGGCCATCCACGAGCCGCGGAGTCTGGTCATGCCCGGTACGACGACGCAGGACGCCCGCCGGTTCCGGCCTAATCAAAAACTATTGCGACTTTTCCGGCCCAGCCACGTCCGCAGCGGCGGGCGCGCTAGCCGAGCAGGTTACTTGACCGAGCCCAGGGACAGGCCTTGGACCAGTTTGTCCTGGGCGGCGAAACCGGCCACCAGCACGGGCAGCGAAACCACGAAGGCGGCCGCGCAGAGCTGGGCCAAGAACAGGCCCTGGCTGGTGACGAAGCTGGTCAGGAACACCGGCGCGGTCTCCGCCACGGTGGCCGTCAGCACCCGGGCGAAGAGCAACTCGTTCCAGCTGAAGATGAAGCAGATCAGCGCGGTCGCGGCGATGCCGGGCATGACCACGGGTGCGATGACCGACCGCAGCGTCTTGGTCAGGCTGGCGCCGTCCATCGACGCGGCCTCGAGCATCTCGACCGGTACCTCGGAGAGGAACGAGCGCATCATCCAGACCGCGATCGGTAGGTTCATCGAGGTGTAGAAGACGATCAGCAGCCAGATGTTGTCCAGCAGGCCGGCCTTCTGTGCGAAGAGGTAGAGCGGCAGCAGACCCGCGACGACCGGCAGCATCTTGGTCGAGAGGAAGAAGAACAGGACATCGGTCCACTTCCGCACCGGCTTGATCGAGAGCGCGTACGCGGCCGGGAAGGACAGCAGCAGCACCAGCGCGGTCGACACGATGCTGGCCGTGAGCGAGTTCAGCAGCGGCGGCCACGGGCTGGCTCCGCCGGTGAAGAACTCCCGGTAGCCCTCGAAGGTCAGCGGGGCGAACACGGCCGGCGGGTTCGTCGCGGCGTCCGCCTCGCTGTGCAACGAGGTCAGCACCATCCAGGCCACCGGCAGCACGAACAGGATGCCGACCACCCAGGCGAGCAGCGACAACCACGGACCGGAACGATCTTTCCGCTTCTGCACCGCCGCCGGGACGGCCACGCTGTCGGTGTTGACGGTCATCGGCCCGCATCCTCCTTGAACAGCGACGAGACGGTGCGCAGCGCGAACGTCGCGATGATGATCGTGCCGAGGACCACGACCACCGCGGCGGCCGAGGCGCGCCCGTAGTCGTGGGCCTGATAGAAGATCTGATAGATGGTGTACGGCAGGTTCGCCGTGCCGAGGCCACCCGAGGTGATCGTGAAGACCGCGTCGAAGTTCTGCACGATGTAGATCGAGCCGAGCAGCGCGCCGAGTTCCAGATATTGCCGCAGGTGCGGGAGCGTCATGCTGCGGAAGATCTGCCAGCCGCTGGCACCGTCGATCCGGGCCGCCTCAACCACGTCGAGCGGGCGGCCCTGCAGCCCGGCGAGCAGGATCAGCATCATGAACGGCGTCCACTGCCAGACCAGCGCGAAGATGACCGACCACAACGGCATGTTGGTGATCCAGTCGGGCTGCGCCGGGCGATCCACCCCGAACAGCTTCCCGACCCAGGTGAGCGCGCCGTTGAACAGGCCGTACTCGGGGTTGTAGAGGGCGTGCTTCCAGAGCAGCGCCGCGGCGACCGGCACCACCAGGAACGGCGCGATCATCATGGTCCGGACCGCGCCGCGGCCGCGAAACTTGCGGTCCAGCAGCAGGGCGATGCCCAACCCGAGGACAATGCTGATGAGTACGACGCCGACGGTCAGCAGGATCGTCGTGAACACCGCGTCCCGCAAGTTGACGTCGGTGAAGACGCGTCTGAAGTTGTCGAGCCCGGCGAATCCCCGCTCGTCGGGGTAGTAGGCGTTCCAGTCCATGAACGAGATGACCAGGGTCGCCACGAACGGCAACTGAGTCACGATGATCATGAAGACGAGCGCGGGCAGCAGCGGCGCCCTGCGGGCCCAACCGGCGGCCCGGCGGGCAACCCCGGACGCTCCGGCCGGTACGGGACTGGTGCCCTGATCGGTCTTTTCGGCCACGGAAGTCATAGTTAAATCGCCTTCAGCCGTTCTGCCGGGATCGATACCGTTCGGCGACGTCGTCGGCCAGGCGCTGGCCCCGCTTGAGCGCCTCGTCGACGCTCATCTGGCCGGCGATCGCGGAACTGACGTACTGCGAGACCTGGGTGCCGAGGTCGGTGAACTCGGGGATGTCGACGAACTGGATGCCCAGCGCCGGGCGCGGCTGCA
>Ga0307512_10002348_pt1 | contig 24260 bp, 36 predicted proteins | sample 14_EM_MG_FD_200267 | JGI IMG/M metagenome (GOLD analysis project Ga0307512, IMG submission 200267) | Populus trichocarpa ectomycorrhiza microbial communities from riparian zone in the Pacific Northwest, United States - 14_EM | ecosystem: Host-associated > Plants > Roots > Unclassified | place... | reverse complement strand
CAATAGAGTCGACATGAGAATTCTCACAGTAAATTCTCTGGCAGAGCTTGATTATTTCACCCAAACTCATGGTCTTTCTGTCCTCGGTCGCGAAGTGGGGCAAGATTCCGGGCCCTAGCGTGATCTCTTTGTCGAGGTCGCGTTCGGTAAATCCATATCGCGATAACTCGAGTTCCGGGGGTCTGGCGCTATCGAGGTCGGGATCGAGAATACCGAGAGGGTCAAGCTGAGCAACGTGGTGACCACGGACTTGATAGGCACGAACGAGGAGTTGCGTCTGGAGGGTTTGTTAGTCCGTCAGACCAAATCCAATAAAACAAACAGCGGTACCTTGAGATGGTCGTCCAGTTCCGCGCCGGAGCTAGCATGGAGGGCGGGAGCGCCGTCCGACGGGGCCGGCACGACAGTGGGAGGTTGCTGGAAAGCCTCGGAGCTCGGTAGACCTCTCTCTAAACCGGAGAAGTACACATCCCAAGAGGGATGAACCGATTTTGGGTCCCCCTTCCAATGCCGGTACATCTCCTCCACGTAATACGTATTTGTGCCATTTGCGAAGAGGTCGTTCGCGGAAGGCGTTGCGAATCCGCGAATTTGGGGTAGTGCGACGGTAGTTGGCAGTGATGCCCGGAGACGTATATGGGGGAACCTACGAAGGATGCGACCGGACAACATGAAGATGAGAGGGAAGAGGGTTCGCGCGGCTGGTGTCGGGGAAGCAAGGCACGCTCCGACGCTTTTATGTTATTCTTCCGCACAAGTCACGTTACCTATCATTATAATTGGGAACTCAACTTATCCCGACGCACCAACGATGTCGGCGGTTGCGTTGAATATTTTACGGCGGTCCACCCGCCTCGGTGCTTCCTCTGGAAGCAAATGGCCTGTGAGATTCTACAACGAGCAGTCGTCGGCGCCACCTCTGGGTTGCATTGAGCCTCCTTTGCGTGGTCTCAGGGTCGTCGACCTCACCCGTGTGTTGGCAGGTCCAACGGCAACGATGTTGCTTGCAGATCTTGGAGCGGACGTAATCAAGGTCGAAGAAATAACCCGTGGAGACGACACCAGTTCGGTCTTTCTCTCGTTCCGCTCCGCTCCACACTCATTGGAATGCCTCTCAGGATCTTGGAGCCCTCCGGCAGCCCCATTGCTTGACAGCGCTCCTACAGAAGCCTCCCACTTACCACCAGAATCTGCATACTTCTTATCAATAAATCGTAACAAACGATCCATCACCGTAGACTTCAAGACCCCTACCGGACTTGATATATTACATCGATTGATCAAACAATCCGATGTTTTCGTCGAGAACTTTATTTCCGGAAAACTCGCTACAGTTGGTCTAGGGTGGGATGATTGCCGCAAGATAAATCCTCGCCTCATATACGCTTCAATCACCGGTAATCATGCCGTTGCAATCTCTCCCAAAATCCCTTCACTCACCACAGTATCGAAGGGTATGGTCAGACGGGGCCATATAGGAGGGCCGCAGGATACGATGTCGTTATTGAAGGCGAAGGTACGCTTATGTGTGCACTTGGAATCTACTCATAGTTACTTACTTGGTCACACCAGCGGGACTAATGCACATGTAACAGTGTAACTCTACGCAATCCCGGCAACCCGACAACTAATTTGTCTCTTTGTGCTAGCACCGGTGAACCTGATAGCCCTCCATGCAAGGTTTGCTCTGATCACAGCTGATGGATACAACGCCACGTGACAACACTGTAGGTAGGCGTTGCTAGCACGGACATAGCCACTGGCTTGTACGCCCATGGTGCTATCATGGCGGCCTTGATCTCGAGAGAGAAGACGGGGAAGGGTGTCTGGATAGATTGCAACTTATTTGAATCACAGGTATGACCTCTTCCTAGCCCAGATTGTGTGGGGGTCACGCCTGTCGGTCTAGATTGCGGGGTTGGCAAACATCGCATCGAACTATTTAATTGCGGGACAAGAAGCAGGCAGGCATGGCACCTCTCACCCATCCATCGTGCCCTACCAGGTCTTCCCCTGCAAAGATGGTTTTATTATGATCGGCGCTGGAAACGAGGGGCAGGTGGATATTGTTTCACCTACTAACCATGCACGACGAGGTGTCTCAAAATTACTTCCCAGTTCAAGAAACTCGTTGAAAATGTACTGCGCATGCCCGAGCTCTTGAGCGACTCGCGGTTTGCTAACAATCGGGCGCGAGTTGAGAACCGTGACGCTCTCGTCAAAATCATTACGGATGCCTTAATGCAGAATACCCGGGACCACTGGCTTTCTGAATTTAAAGGACTTGGGTGAGCCTTGAGCGCCTCCCGGATTATGATCCTACTCAGTGTTAACGCTTCCCTTAGTGTACCATTTGGGCCTATTAACAACATAGCAGAAACATTCTCCCACCCGCAATCCATGGCACGTGAGGTTGTCATTGAAGTAGAGGTGATGCTTCGCTTTCGTATCAGACCATAACCTGTCTGGCTCAAAGATGGACTTGATTCACACAGCACCCGAGGTCTGGAAAGATTAAACTCGTAGCACCTGCGGTGTCATACAATGGCAAACGAATGCCGGTCACGCGGCCCCCGCCATGGCTCTCCCAACATACAACCGAGGTAGATACATCAATTACACCCATGCGAGTAGACCCTCACTCGAACTTCACAAGGTGCTTACGGAGTTAGGGTACTCATTGAAAGAAATCAATGAGTTCCGATCCAAGAGAGTTATTTGAGACCCCTATTACTTAATTTGTTCATACCACTCGAAACGGCAGGGCATTGTACAAATACCCACAGCTCACTCCTACAACTCTTCTTATGGCCATCGTTGCGACAAATTTGCATGCACCAACCCCCATCAATCCCCCAGGGGTCTATTCGAATCGATCATCGTTTGTCCTTGTAGAACTCCCCTAATATCTTCATAGTCGCCCCAAACGTGCCGGTAACCTTCACGCTAGACGAAATCCAGCTTGGTAACTTGTGCTGGATCCGGGGTAACGAGTACCGAGCATCGACCAAAACTAAGCTTGCCCAGTCTTTCTGGTGTCTGATTGCGCGGCCTTTCGATGGCAGGGGTAAGCTACAGCCTGTTTGGGAGAGCACCTCGCACCTATGCTCTGGTTCACTGCGTTCAAACACATGTTCTCGTAAAGTTCCTTTCCCGCATCCTTCGTTTCTCCTTTTTGCTTCGATAGGTTGCTCACATATTTAAGCCTCTCTTTCAATTCTGGTGAGCTTGCGTTAGGGTATGGGAGCCCGACCATGACCACAGCACGTGCGAGGTCGTCGGAAAAGTTCAATCCTTCGGATAATTTCGCCCCGACAACGGCCATCAAAAGAGCCCCGTTACTTTTGCCTGGCCCTCGCTATCTTGTGAATTGGAATAATGCGAAGACTGATGAAAAGACAACCCACGGACTGCTGTATCTCTTTCCCGTAGTCCCTCAGGACGCTTTCGACTTCAGTTGTTTCCACAGGCTCGTAGAATACCTCCTCGATTTTTCAAGCACAGAAAGACCACCCTAATCAGGTACCCTCACCTTTTTACGCAGCTTGATTTTTTCCAGCGTCTTGTCTGCTGACCACAGCCTGCGCACAGTATCAAGGATGTTGTAGGAGGAGAAAAAAACCACCATCCCTGCAGGTACAACGTTGACGAGATTTATAAGTAGTTGTCCCAATTCGCCAAACTTTGGGCCCTCGGTGAGCGACCCATGGTTAAACGGGGATTCATCACGAAGCACCGTACCAGTGTTTGGTCTTCTCGGTTTTGAAATTTGAACTCCATTTCGCCGCCCCTTGGTCCCTTCTGCACTACGACGGCCAGAACGTTTGAGGGGGGGATAATGTGTCCACAGGAGAATGGTTGAATCCTGTTGGTGTCCACATCAGGGAATAACTGGTTCGTCATGGCGGGGATCTACAATTCTCGTGCATGAGAGAGAGTGGGGGGAGAAGATGTCTCGCGCTCACAGGCGACATTGTTCCTCCGGCAAGGATCACACATCTAGAAGCCTCCACAAGTTCCCGAAAGTGACTTGCAGGGTTTAGCTGTTGGTACTTGATTTCTGCTCGATCTTTTGACATCTCTGCAGTCAAGATAATACGCCCATCTGAAAGGGTGTCATTGCGATATCCCGTGGCAAAGGAGAGGACCTCACCGTCACTAGGGCTCGCCAGTGCAAGGAGGAATGCCTCAACGATATGCAAAGGAGGTGTGACTCCTTTCTTGGTTTCTAGAAAACGATCAATCTCAGAAAGAAGGTGAAAATGGTGAGGCTGACTATCGTCCGAATAGCTGGCAATCTTCCTAGCAACCTTGCGAAAGGTTAGAGTAAAATTTTGGATACATAAACCGCGGATACCTTGCTATTCTCCAGGTATGACCGGATATCCAGGAGATTAATACCCTCGATATTCTTCCCCATTTTTCTAACAAATTCTCCCGCGGACATGATTTCCGCCACACGAGGGTTCTGGTCTCCTTGACCTGACCTGGCTTTCTTCCATTCTACGACGAATTGTTGTATTGCGTTGAGGGCGACCCGCAATTTCTGAAGGCGCAGAAGGTGGTCGTGAGAGAGTCTCAGACGAAACTTGGAGAGGTAGGCATCGAGCTGGGATACAGATACACCGATCACGCTAGCATCAAGGACAACGGATGACAGCGAAAGAAGCGTGGAAATCAAATCTTCAGGGAGTCAGAGGGTTCATAAAACCAGGCACATCGGACGTACTGTGAGCTTCATCGATTACTATTATTTGGTTGGTGACATCAATACCAAGAGCTTTTCTCGCAACACTAGATAGCAATAAATTGTACGGCAAGGCGACAAGCTGCTTTCCGGCAGTTAAGATACCTGAGAGTTATTGAAAAGGAGCCGGGTCGAAACACACCTGAGCTTGCCTAATCGCCTTCCGAGAACCAAAATAAGGGCAGATGTTTGACAGCTTTCCTGAAGTCGCTAGATCTTCGATGTCCTTTGGTATCGCCTGATGCGGACTCAGCCAGGTTCTACGAAGAAAATGGTCACCGGCGATACCAGAATCTGGTCTCTAAACTCAAGAAGCTGCGTTTCATCTTCCCGTGGTGGGAGGAACCCGCATCCAGAACCGGCTTTTCCTTTTCTTGGTCAGTAGCGTACGTCGAAACGGATAGCCACAACGAACCCGTTAAGAGTTCCCTGCATTTCTCATCGAGGTCACCACCGGACTCGATCAATTGTTTGTTGATACACAATTGTTTCCGGGAACCGAGCGAGACGATGCGCACGGTGGGTGCGTGCTCTCCTACCTCGTCGCTTGTTTGGGAAAGTGTAGTAGAAATCCTGAGATGGTGGAGCTCGCCTATGACCTGCGCCAACTGGGAATGTGTGCGAGAGGTATAGTACACTTTTGTGCACGTTGGTTCCTCGGCATTCATCCCAGAAGTACCATTATTTGCGAGCCTAGGAAATTTGAGCGAGAAAAGTGACACAAGGGCAGGTGGTCCCACCGCTGCATTAGTGCCTTGACCTTTGGATTAATGTTGTCCTCAAACTCCTGCTCCGTAGAATCATCTGGCAAGAATACATCCTCGTCTGGGAGGTTCTTCCCAACCGGATGGGTCAATTTCTTCCACGGATTAGGATCCTTGCCGTAGCTCTCCGGTACCAACTCACGCACCTGGCGTTTTACCACTCTGCTGCTTGCGACCCGCTTCATGGCTTCTTCCCGCCTTCGAGCGCGGAGAAGCCTTTCCCTGTATTCGATCTCCTCCGCTTCCAACTCACGTCGCCGCCTGTTCAGTGCTTGGGCTGCAACCCAGTCGTGTGCTGCAATTCATGGTTGTGAAGCCATTTAGATGTGGGAAAAACGGGGGAACGTACGATCATTGGTAGCAAGGTGGCTGAGGTAGCCCTTCTTTGCACGCTCGTGATCATCAAGTAGCCAGGAGATTGTCGCACTTAACAAGCTCGCTGTCTTGCCCTGGAGGAACATCGTCAGAGTGAGAGCGTTGAAATGCACTTTGGGGCAATTTACGGTCCCAGTTGGACTCTCAACAACGGCGATGGCTCTGTCCTCGATTGCCCGGTACAAATGTTGCATGAGGTTAAGCTGGATGTCATATGGGTTATCGTAAGGGAAGATGGGGAAAGAATCCGGGGTTGAGAGCGAGAGACTGGAATCCATCCCTGTCCACAGCGCTAGCCCCAGCCACACAGGTGACAGACGCGGTTCGGAAAAGGCCTGTCAAGTAAAATTGACCCAGCTCCCTCGACCCCCATCCGCATACCGCGACCACCTGGACCAGCAACAATAGAGTCCATCCCTCTAACAACCTTCCGTACTACCCCTCCAATGAAGTTCAGGTTCGTTTCTCCTTCAAGCTTACAGAAAAACCCGCCCTAAAATAATTCTAAATCACAGTTCATCACTCAAGTTCAATGCCGTCTCTGAATGGTGGGATGACTACATCGAGTGAGCACGTCTCTGAGACAAAATTTTGAACATCTAACACTTCCCAAGCTACGACGGGCTCAAGAAACGGATATACCTCGTCGAGAAGCAACAGTCCGGTCTAGACACAAGTTATCACGATCTGGAGTCTCAGCGTAGCCCCCTTCTTGGCAACTCGGATAGCGATCAAGACTTCAGCAAATACCTTGACCGCGAACTCAGGAAAATCACTATTTTCTATGAGTCACAGGCAGCCGAACTACTTGAAGACACTGAGGACCTCGAGGCGCAAATTGCGGAACAGGAAGAAACAGAGATGCGCAACTACCCCGAGTTTGACGAGGAGGATGAAGACGATGAAGACGAAGACGGTGAGAGGGAGAGGGAGGAAGAGACCGCTCCCCAACCTGGAGAGGCTTCCAAGCCTCGCAAGAAAGGTGTTGTAACGCATAGCTTATATCTTAAACCACTACTAACTGAGACTGTGACCAGGGAGAAGACGAAAGAATTCAACCCTTCGACGATTGAGCTTAACTTCAAGCGAAGAAGGCGCTGATCTCGATGCAGGCATCTCATCTCTTCGCCGCGGGAGCACCTCCCTGCGAGGTAAATCACCCAAGGTGTCTGCCCGCACCCTGGCGAACACTTGGAACACCCTTACCCAGGGTGTCTCCTCTGCACAACTTCCAGAAACCGTGTGGACTTCTGACACTGACTATGCCTGGGATGTAAGACTCCTATTCAAGCGCAGAATAACCAACCTCTATGTCGCAGTGTCTTCTCTCAAATCGTACGTCGAGCTCAACTATTCCGGCTTTAGGAAGATTTTGAAAAAGTAAGCACTGCCATGGGCTTCAGGGTTTCATATGATAACCTCAAAATCTCGTCAGATATGACAAGGTCACCTTTCACGAAGTGGGTGACACTCCTGGTGACCGCGATCATTGTTCTCACCATTGCCTCACAGTTGAAAGACAGATACCTGCATGACGTGGTGGAACATGCGCCTCCTTTTACCCAAACATCGAAGGACAAGATTTCGGCGGCCCTGCACAAACTCCTTCACCTATATGCTCATTGCGTAACAAAGGAAGATGTTTCTGCTGCTCAGCGACAGCTGAAACTCCACCAACGCGAAAACATTGCCTGGGAACGCGATACCGTATGGAGACAAATGATCGGTCGCGAACGTAGAGGAGAAGCAGACGGCCATCTGGAAACGGTTGGAGGTACTTTGGAGGACCAGCAAGAGGGGGAAGCTGTCCAAATTCCGACCCCTTTGGGTCGTCTGAAGCTCAAGCGTCGGCACATCTGGAAAGTGGTCGCAGTCGCAGTGTTCCTTTCCCTATTGCGTGTCCAGAGCGTCAATGGGGATGAAGCTAACAGATGCTTTGCGATCTTGGTCTTCGCAACAATATTATGGGCAACAGAGGTAAAGTGACCATACTCCGACTAGAATACCCCTAACCACGACGGACAGGCTATCCCTCTGTTCGTCACATCAATACTCATCCCGTTACTTCTGGTTTGTTTGCGTGTGATACGGAGCACGGATGAGGACGGCATTGTAACTCGTCTGACACCACCAGAAGCCACCAAGTAGGTCACCGGATCTCTACTACGTTAACGCCACCCTCATCACAGCCAGATATATCTTTTCTGTCATGTTCTCCCCAACCATCATGCTGTTGATCGGAGGATTTACGATCGCATCCGCCCTGAGCAAAACTGCTATAGATCGTATCCTCATCACCAAGGTGCTTAGCATGGCTGGGACACGTCCGAGTACGGTTTTGCTTGCATTCATGGGAGTTTCATGCTTTGCCAGCATGTGGATAAGGCGAGTGTGTTAGGCTCGAACTGCTACGTTTCTAACTCTCGCCTAGCAATGTTGCCGCTCCGACATTGTGCTTCACACTTATCCGCGTTTGTTTTTTTCCTCAACGGGGGAGGATATACTCATCTCTTTCCGATAGCCCATACTACGCACACTTCCACCGAAGTCGACTTTTGCACCTTGCCTGATTGTAAGTTGTGTTCGCCTCACCCCGTTCTCCATCACTGATTTCCAAGCCCTCAGCTTGGGATCGCTCTAGCCGCGTATGTGCGTCTTCAGCTTCACTCTGGCATCAACTCAACTGTTATTACTCAGGAATATTGGAGGGCAATCTTCCCCGATTTCATCCCCTCAGAACTTGATTGCTCTTCAGCACATGGATCCACCGCTGGACTGGGCGAGGTGGTTTGCCGTCGCATTACCTGTGTCTACCGTGTCGATTATCTTGATTTGGTGGCTGTTGCTTGTCAGCTATAACCCCGCTCGTTCTCCTGATCCAACAGAACCCGATATCGAAGTGAAACCTATCCGCGCGACCAAGGAGCCATTAACTTTGAAGCAGTATTGGGTGTCATTCGTGTGCCTTGTGACCATTGGACTCTGGTGCGTGGAACACCAGATCGAAGCTTCGGTTGGAGACATGGGAATCATCGCAATTATTCCAATTGTTGCGTTCTTCTCGACTGGGGTATTAAAGAAGGTACTTGTTGCGTGCCGACTGCTTCTAGAGTTGATGGTTAACGTACATTCCAGGATGACTTCGAACACTTCTTATGGACTGTAGTTTTCCTCGCGATGGGCGGAATTGCTCTTGGAAAGGGGGTAACGAGCAGCGGGTTGTTGGAGATAATGGACGAAATCATTCGAGGCGTCATAACGGACATGTCTTTGTATTCGGTAGTTCTGGTGCTTTCCGGGATCGTATTGGTTTGTCCCCTGAACCTTTCACGATGTCACTGTCTAAACTTCTGGTGTTTCGCAGGTCATATCGACATTTATCAGCCACACGATTGCTAGCGTGTTGTTGGTCCCTATCGCGAAGGAAGTCGGCAAATCCCTTCCTGGAAATCATGCCAATTTGCTTATCTTCTTGACCGGGTTGATTTGTTCAACTGGAATGGGTATGCCAGTTTCTGGGTTCCCAAACCAAACTGCGTGAGTGCGACTCCCTTGAAGATCCCCGTATGCTGACGACGACAACTAGTGCGACCCAGGAAGACGAACTTGGTCAGCTGTATTTATCCAACGTCGACTTCCTGAAGAACGGCGTTCCTGCGAGTATCGTTGCGGCATTTGTAAGTAATCTCAGCAGAAGCTAGGGTGCTTTTCCTGGGTCTGATAGTGCCTTACAGGTTGTGGCGACCGTGGGATACCTTCTGATGAAGGTCGTTGGGCAAGTGACCGCCTCACATTCTCTCGAAGTGGTACTCACATTGTGACAAGTTTAGGCTTTAACTTGATTGTTCCGCATCGGGTAACAAAGCAACAATTTACGATAGTCTCGTGCTCCATACATACCTCGGAGAAATGTTGCTTGGTCGATCTCGGCGTTATCATTGTAGCCAGTTTACTTCTGGGACTAAGATGCAATATAACTACGTGATTAACGGGACCTAGGAGATTAGCGAGATGTATCCTGAACAATAGGGACGAACGACGGATGCAAAATGCAGTTACCATGGTCTGAGCGGCCGGCGCACAGACATGTCACGACTATTTACATCAGAATCCATGGTCCGAGAGACGTCTGATTCGCCGTTCTTTCCGGGTGTGTCCCTATCCGATATTTCTCCGTGAGTTTCTGATTTGAATCTCGAGGAATGATCCAGATCGTGAATCCGTGGTGCCTCGGTTACGTATACGCGCTGATCATGGTTCACAGATACTGGAGCGGTAAGGGAGACATCCCCATGACGCAAGGTGGGGAGAGATACCTCATTTGGTTCGCCTTTCACCATGGAGTGAGCGCGTTGTGATGATGGTTGTACTGACACAAAAGCCTCGTTAGAGGGGAAACTTAACGGAGGTGGGTGCATGAAGCGGGGTCTATACAACCACCTCATTAGCGAGAAGAATCAGCAGGCCAAGGGAAAGAGTCGCTAACGATGTGGGGGAGTGATACGCCGAGGAGTCCCTGCGTTTTAAACGCTCAAGTATGGCCTTGGGCGGGTCGCGGTCGCCTATCGCATTAAACCCTACCAGGTCCGCGACGGATGGAAGGGATACCGCATAATTAGATGATGACGGCTGAACCGGAGGAAGAGTGACCCTGGGTGCCTCGTGAACAATTTGGGGTGTTGATGCCGGCCGCCGGGGGTAAGACTGATCAGATGGATTGCTGACATGGATCTCCGGCCGATGATTGAGGTAAGATGACTGATATGGGTTGTAACGGGGTGAGTCTGGATGTGATGGGGGCGTCGGCGGGTTGGGTGATCGCGGGAGGGGAAGTTCTCGAGTGGAAAAGAGGTGCGTCGTGTCCTGTGGGTTTCCAACGTAGAATTGCTGTTGGAGGGGAGGTAAATGGCCCTGCGGAGGTAATGATTGGTCCGCGGGAGACATAATGCTCCAGGAGTGGTTACTGCCGTTTATTTGCCCAGCCGCCCGGCGACTTCTGCGCCTGCGTGCATCCCCGGAAATAATCTGGCCAAACCCGGGTTGGTCAGGGGCGATACAAGTGCTGGGGAAAGTTGGCCTATGGTAATCGGTCTTCAGGCCAGCTGAAAACTACAGAAGACAACAAACACACCCGAATAGGGGAACAAGGTCGTAGCGAATATGCCATGCAACCCTTGTCAACCCTTAGCTTTTGATATACACTCAAAATAATGTGAGATTCACCTGCGAGAAAGTCTGAGAGCAACCTGTTAAAGGTGAGTAACCAACTGCTGGTCGAGGGTAACCGCTGATCCCACCTCGTATGGCATCCAGGTCCCTTGAATCTTGAGATAGCCGCCGCGAACCCTGCGGATACGAGCAGCAAGTTCTGGCTCAGATTCCACCATTTTCACAATATCGGCTGAGAAGGTAAGGCAGGTAAGCGGAACTGCTGAATGCATTGTTTAGGTTACCACCTTTGGAGTGCCCAAGCGCTGGGAGATGGGTGAGATATTTCAGCTGATTTTCCAGGTGCCCTCTGTCCATCAACACGAACCTTTCCAAATTCCAGTCCACAAGATGTAGCCATCATCCATGTCCATCATGATCCACTGGCCGAAGAGAGGATACTCGTATACAGGACTATCTCCAGGTTAGAGGGTATCCTTGTTTAGGACACCTTGCAGAACGTACATATAGCCGCGGGGGTCGTTACTAGTGATATACCGGCCTTTGGTAACATTGTGGTTCGGGCTCGTGTATGGGCGAAAGAGCCGGCGGGAAACTTCATGCTCCTGAGGGGACTGGGGAGGAGACTGGAAGAGCAGGATTGGCCAGCGAATTGTTATCATGTCAAGCCACTTACGCCTCCAGGTGTGGTCCGCACCGACATAGCTGTGCGGCAAGCCAAGGTCTTCTGGGAGGGAGTAGCGTACGGGGATCGATAGATCCGGGGTCAGGGAGAAGGAAAATAACCACAAGCAGATGAGCGCAGTTTTATTGATTTTCGAGGGAGGTGGTGGATAAGTTTGCTCATGGCACAAGCGTGCCGTGCCGAGCGAAAGACACCTTCGATCATTCCTTTCGAAGCCAATCCAAAGGAAATTAATTTGTTGGGTAGTCGGCCGTGACCAAAAAAGACCGTCTGGTGCTGATTGGAAAAGAATAGAAAACATGCCAAATTGCCGAGGAGAAATTAGTTGACCCATGACTGTGAGAAGGGGCATGTGATAGGCAGGAAATCGTGTTTAAAGTTGTGTCCGGAAACCCAAAACAGCCTAGCATCTCCGGGGGGGGGCCGGGTCGCCACATCAGACGGATCGTGCGCTCGAGGGACGAGTTCCTGATCAACGATCGGTGATGTATTGATCGAGGTCGCTGTTCACTGAGCTGCGCCACCTGTCCCGTCCGACGGCGCGGATCTCGTGAAACGATTTCGGGCCCGTGTGAAGGAGCGGCAAATATTGCGGCATCTTTCTCGCACCCCTATTGGCGATAATAACAACCAATGTCCCACATGGCATCCCGCTAACTGCATCCACCCTCTTGCGTCACGGGGCTAACGGACAGGCACGGATGAGGATACGGATCCGAACGGCAGAACGTATTCCCCGGACATTATGATAGAACGAGATCTTGACTAAAATCTTGACCACGGACCCAATTCCTGGCCCCCTCGCTCCTTATCACTCATATACCATTACCCGCCGAAAAACTAGGCTTGGTCCCCATTGTTCCTCAGTAAACCTGTCCATCAAGTCCAAATATCAACATAAGCAGTCTCCTTCCTCACTCTTCGACATCCTCATTGACTCCATCTTCACTCCACATTCTAAGAAACTGCATCATTTCCATCAGATCCAACGACCCGGCCGGATGCACAATTCCACACTGACCGTTTCCCGTTGCTCGGAAATATCTCCCAACGTGGTAATCGGCCTCGTCGCGAATGGAAGCCTGTCCCATGAAATTCCAACCGTATTCCGCCGAGTAACGGCTTTATCGCCTATCGCCGTCTTCTTCCCCATCACCCACTTTGCACATTTCCTGTGTGCACGTCAATGGTGTACGCGGATGATTGACTGGGAGGGATTATTGCTCACTCTTCCGATATTCCGTATGCTGATTTCAGATATGCTTTGAGCAGCATAACCACGCTGATGATGACGGAAGATTGCATCGATGGAAGCATGCCCTCAGATACCACGACTCGTCCTTGGTTTGTTTCGCTGTCTCCATGCAATTGTGTTAACAAGTGGGCCGGAGACACCGTCTCGATCAATTGCGCCCCGGAAGTGGAGAGGACCGATGTCAGATGCTTGGCCACAGTCAGCACATCTTCTTGGACCTTATACTCAAAGCAGGCAAGATTGTCCGCCATGTATCTTGCGAAGTAGATGTCGTGCTGTGTCGTCACTTCCTGCATGTCAAATACCTTCGACATGGCCCGCAGGAATTCTAATCTCGCTGGCCGTTTCTCCCGAACCAAAGAGTACCATCCGTGCAGCAAAGCAGTTGGAGTGTTCTGGATGATTCGGATTCCTGGTACCGAGCATAGATTTATTCCGCAAAGAAGAACAAGAGCTGGGGAGCTACACACCTTGAACAGCATCAACACTACAGAGCGACTTCTGATAGTCGAACGATGCCCTCGCACTGATGAGATATCGAGAGTTCAACAAAGATGAATGTTTGTTGTGTAAGATGTGATGCAAGGAGCTCGCGCGGTTGCCAATCGAGGAAATGGGGCTCGTTTCTAGCGCCACGACTACTGGGAACGACTAGGATCTTTCGTTACGAACTCTTTTTGTGGACAGACCCTCCACATACTTACCTGGAGTGGGTGAGTCAATCCCTGCTTGATCGTAAACGTAAGGACGTCTATAGCCCCGCCCTGGAGCTGAGGAACGGGAGAGAGAGCTGCCTTGAGGATTGGATCGAGATACCTCTGTAGGACCGCCGAGCTGACCCTATGCACATATCAGCTTCCGGTTAACCAAAGGCACCTTGAAGGGACATACCCGGATTCAGCAAAGTCCTCCGTATTTCCGACCAACTCGGCAAGATTTAATTTCTCGTCAGCGCCATTTGACACCTTCAGCCCTATAACTGGATTTAGTAAGACCAGTCGAATAAATTCCGGTATAATCACACCCTTCTCTTTCTCCTTCTCCATTTCGGCATGCTTTGATGCCTCGGAGACGAGGAAATCGTGAAGAATCTTCAGCATCCGGCCCTTGGTTTCGTCCGAATCAGATTGGAAGATCTTGTCCATGATTCTTGTGGAAGGTTCCAAAGTCATCAATGAGGGTTGGGCACGAAACAGAAAGCCTATACACGCGCAGGACCATCAGACAAGTGAGGGTGTCATCGGGCAATTAATCACCTAGGCATTGCAGGAGACGCCCTTTCAACGTTGAATCAGAATACTTGTCGTAGAGGCGAACTAGCATTGTATAAACGTGGTCCGTAATTGAACCCTACGTAGTCGAGGGACCAATGCGGTGAGAACTCGTAGTGAACCAGATGAAGTATTTGCTTACTGAGGAGACTGTTTGTAGGACATTTCTTACGTCTGGGTCGTGGAGGATCCGGTTAAGTTAACAACTATACCGGAGGTAGTTCATACATGCCTTCTCTTTGTTCCCTGAGATGATTAAAATCGCAGTGCTCGCATAACAACGACACGATCAGTATCAACATAGATAGGCTCCTACTATCCGCAGGTGATAGCTGAGTGTTCGCGGGTTTCGCAACAAACTTCTGTAGAAGTCCTGCAAAGGGTAAGATAAAAGCGAGGGATAAACTGCGGTGACCGTACCGTTACAAGATTTGAGTAGATTGACAAGGCGTAGAAAATCACGCGTTAGACACTGTACCGCCGTGCACATACATGCGACAGTCTCTTGTAAACCCTAAACGAAGAATTGAGCCGAATGTTACTGTGAGGGAACAATTGTGCTTACGTTTAGACCCGCGGATGGCTTGAGAATCATCGGCTGTAGGGCAAGTTGTAGATCCTGCCCGAAACCAGTTGCTGTCTTGGGCATGTGAGGGATTGCAGCACGGAAGATTTTGAGAAGGTAGTCTGCGATCGTTTGTTCATCCTCCGTAGACGTAGTCTTATCGTCTTTGGTCTTCTTCTCAATGGACGAAACTGCACTCTTGAGGTATGGGAGAAGTGTAGAAGCCTTGGAAGCGGTCAACAGCTGAGGATATGCGGATGTGAACAAGTGGATTGTCCGTATGCTGTTGGTCGTTGTCTGCGGTAGCTGAGTCGTCATTCTGGATTGGATGCCTGTGGTGGACTCACAAAGCCTGGGGCATCGGAGGCATCAACCAGTCCATCAATCAACATGTCGCAAATCTCGACACAACGAGACCGTAGAAGCACAATCTCGGACTCCTGCTTCTCAACCATCATTTTGTGGAGAATATCCTCCAATGGTGATTGCCTCTCCCTGAAGCCCGCCAAGACGCCTATGATGACAGCAACTGTTGAGGATATCTCTGCCTTGCTGCGTTCGCGTTTCGACCCAGCGGTAGAAGAGTCATGGAACCATAATTCCTCTAGTGTCTTTACAGCCAGCTCCTTAACACTGGGGTCTTCGTCGAACCAACGCATCATCAGTTTCGTACAGATATCAATGCGGTGACCAGTATCATCTGACGCCTCGTAAAAGGACTTCAATAATTTAATCACACGCTTACGAACAGCGAGACCGGTATCCTGTCGTCAGTTTATGTAAGCAGGGGTTTAGGGAAACGGAACAAATCGCGTACCGCCACACGCTCGGCGACCCTTGGGTAATACTCGCGGGCAACGACTGGTGAATCAAGCATGTACTTCCCAATAAGATCGACTGCTGCATCACGGACGGCAGTAGAGTGATCAAGTAAATGGATTTCGATGGCACTTCGGACATTGCTCTGCGGCAACCAAGTCAGAGTGAGAAGCAAATGGGTGGGGTTGTCGCACCATGGAGAGTATGCTCGGGTCACTGGTCACGATCTGACCCAGGGCACGAAGAGCTTTGGTACGCATGAAAACTGGCGGAGCGTCCAAAGCTACCAGCACGACGTTCAAGATGGGGAGGAACAGACTCTTGAGGCTTTGCACACTTCCAACTTCCTCGGAGAGACGATCTATGCGACCCGCCTCCTGCTCGGAGCTGGAAGGAGATTCAGCGTGTCGAAACTTTATTCGATGAAAGTGTATACCCTGGGTCAAAAACGTCTGCAGAAGACTCGATCCAAACATCACAGAGCGCAGACTTGACCTTCGATGTAAAGGAAATAAGACCTTGACTCGGTCGGTTGTTGCTCGGGTTGGTAATGATTGCTTGACATTGTTTCAACACAGAAGCGAGTTCTTGCCCCCAAATTGCCCCAGTGAGCTCTCGGGCACTCTAGAGAAACGTTAGATAAGTAACGCAAAAAGTAGGGCACTTACATCGTAGGACTGATCTTCTGCAGAGTGTTTACACAAGAATGAGAAGATATCTTGATGTGCAGACACCCGTGCATCCAATTCAGAAATATCCATATTGGAGTAGATCTTCCCGGCGGTGAGCAGGGTTTATTCTGAGAAGGAAGCGGTCACATACCTCTTCCATCGGCTTTAATATCACGGTCCCATTACCCTCGGCAGAAGACCTGGAACTGAATTTGAGGGAAATAGATCTTAGACGAGAGGCAATAATGCCGAGGTGGTCTAGCGCCATCGACCGAGCAGCACCGGTATCGCTCTGACTTGTCTTCACATCATCTAGCGACCCAACCTTCAGGAGAATAAATACACGTTCAGGCGAATAATAAAGAACTCACCATCACTTTGCTAATGATTCCTAGCAATAGCCCAGCGGCGGGCCAATCTGGCCAAAACAGTACGGCAAGGAGGTCGGAGATAAAGTAGTCGAATATCGCGCGGTATTCGGCTTCGTTGCTCGACTTTGTGATTTTAGTCTTGCCCGACCTGAAGAATAGAAATAGAACATCAGCTGACGTGCATTGGACGTCTCTCGGTGGGAATACCTCTGTGTTAGAAAAAGGACAATCGTCTTGGCAGACTTGATGGCTGATTCCAACCCATTAGTGTAGAGATTCATTTCCTGGTTACTGGATTAGCGCACGCAGTAAATAAAAAGAAGCGTGTTACTTCTATGTCATTGTCACTGAGCTCAACAGAATTATTCTGTGTGGTTTCTTGGGCTGCCTGTGCCTGGAGCCGCATTTTCATGATCTTTCTTGCTCTCGAAGGAACATCGTGCGCAGAAGTTTGAACCAGCTGCAAGAGAAGAGCAGAGACAGTGCGAATAGACCTTCCATCTCGCAATCTCGTGAGGTGTCAGGGAATGAAACCGGCATTCGGAAATGAGGGATTACCTAAATTGCCCCGCTTTTTGTTTTGCATCCGAGAGTCTGCTTAAAGAGCTCAGGATTTCTTCAATAATCCACGATCGTTGCTCCTCATGGAAGGCAAAAATCTATTACAAAGTCCTTTAGTAAACGCGAGCAGAGGATAGTTGTAACCTACGCCTCTGATGAGAGTCAATGCGTCCAGCCGCAGCCCTTTCATTGCGCTATTGCCCAATGTATTGTGAACGACGCTACTTTTCTTTCCCTTGCTGTCCGGCGCTGTGGGTTCCATGATAAAGAAGGGACCGATTGCGATATACACTGCTTGGATGATGATAACATCAGAGAGCGAGATGAACCCCGCACATATCAAGCTGTTGATCCTGGGAATGACGGAAGATAGTATCTGGAAAATCTCGGCAATGAGACCGCGGTGTTCTTGGGTTTCCGTGGAGTTTGTTTGAGCCAGAGTGCGTAAGATCGGGGGAACTTGTCCATAAAGGTCCGTTGCAGCTTCAACGAACGGGTACACAATCTTGCTGAGCTGGTTCTTTACAACACTGAAACATGTCGATATTAGTTCTTCCGAATAAACCTGAGAAAGCGTCGTCAAATTGGCCCCCATTATCATCGTGTGAATGCGCACCTGTTTGGGAAGCCGATCACTTGACAAGATTGAGATGCAACACTCCGCAGCTAATATGCTCTCCTTGGATGTGGCCAGACATTTAAGCAAGTTTACAAGGTTGGCACTAGAGTCTTGTACGTCATCGGGTTCTTGGTCGACGATCACGGGGTTGGCATCCTCACTCGGACCAGGTTCTGAAGCCTTTCCCTTCTTTGACCCTTTGCCAGACTTCTTAGAGGTAGAACGTTTGACAGAGCTTTGCGATTCCGATGGAAGCCTGAAAGGGTCAAGGTCTTCCCCTGTCTGTACCGATCGCTCGAGAGTCTTGAGGAGTCGAAGGATTTTTGGGACTTCCAGATCGGATATCCGACCGTCATCTTTGCGAGCACTATTCGGGACACCATTCTGGCCACGGGAGGTCGGAGGCCGACGTTTTGTTGGCCGAGAAATCTTGCCAACTATGGCAGTGATTTTCGAAACGACAGCAGGATTGAGGCAAGGACGAGCATAGTTGGTGGTCAGGCGTAACGAGAAAAGGTCGTGCCGAAGATCGCTTGGGTCTGGGTACTGGGGTAGATCGTCCTCCGCTTCAAAAATCTCGTCGATCAACGACTCGAGTTTTTCAAAAGGGGCTTCAAAACGGTCAGAAAAGTTAAAATGAAAAGGTTTAGGCAAAGCACCTCTATCGTCCCGCCCACCCGTTCGTTTGACTGGAGACATGCGACCGTCGGTAGTACTCATGGGACTGGAGTTGCGATGTTGAGTGGTTGACCCCGCGGTTGCACGACTGTAGTCGGACCGGCCTTCGGTAGTCAGCGATGACCCACGATTTGCAGGCAGTTGAGACAAGGACGCTTGACTTTTCCAGGTGCTGGGCCTCGGCGGGACTTCGACGTAAACCTGGCTCTTCTTTGGGATTCTAGGCAAGCCAGAGAGGTCCTTCCGAGGGAGGACAGGATGGTTCGCAGAGGTCCGATGCGAAGGCTGAGGCTTCGGAGTGGAACTTTCTGTGTCCTCATACTTTCTCTTCCTCGGAGTCACTGCCTGAGGTTCCATCATTCTGGGCGTCAGATTTGGGGTCTGAGCACGGTGCAACACACTATCGGACAGCACCGGAGGGATTGTGGCGGGGGGAGTTGGTATTGGGGGTTTGGAGGTAGGGGCAGGGATGGAAGGGGTTGTAATTGGGAGGTCCTTTGTCTTGCTTGCAACGAATTCGTTGAAGAACTGAGCAGAGGTCTCAGGCTCGTACGTCTTCCGCGGCGGACGCGGTTGTTCTTGCAAAGCATTTGCGAGGGACGACGATGAATGAGCAATCCCTGGTGGAGGGGTCGGGTACGCATATGGCATGGAAGAAAGCGTGTGCTGGAATATTGATTGAGCAAATTCACTGGGTTGGTACCCTGTCTGCCATACTGTTGACAGGTCCTGTTGAGGGTAGTTGTAATTGCTGCCGGGGTAGAAAATCAGCGACTCATGGAGACCTAGATAGTGTCGCTCTGCGCACTAAGATGGTGTCTCCGTGAGGTATCGGACTGCTTCATTTCGGGTATTCTCCCAGTACCCACCATCGGCGGGGTTCGGACGTCCCGAGGTCAGATATTGAAGCTCGTTCGCGTACTCTCCATATTCTCCATCGTAGTCCATGTACTGGTACTGAGGGTGCATATAGGTGGGACTTATGGTGAGATTGCTGAGGTGTCGCGCAACTGAGATGAAATGAGAACCACAGCATATGTACTTTATCAAAAGCTAACCATGTGTTGTTGGGGTCGCAGACGCGAAGGGGTACACTGCAAGAAGCCTGTGAGCATCTTGGACAGAGTCTGCGACATATCTTCCAAGATTTGGGTCGGAGGGAGGTTGAGAAGGATGATGTTGATGACTTTGCCTGGGCAGACGGTTGTCGTTGTTGTGCATTACTACTCGAGATGGATGAGATACTCTGTGGCGCACTCGAGGCGAGGGGCCACCGCGCGCGTAATGAGGAGTTCAACGAGAGAACACTCTACTCGATCAAATTTCGCACGGCCCAGCAACGGATCCTCGCACACCTCATGCGGGCGTTGGGCGTCGACGTTGAGCACCGTACGGTTGCGTGAAATGAGTGAACCGAATGATATACTATATTACCAACACAGGCTTGGGGGTGATTCGACGCTCCATGCTATTACCCAACATTACTTATCGATCAGTTCCTTCCCTTCGCCTCTGAACTTGTCCAGCTCCTGTTTCCACGGTTTCCAGTCCGCGCCATACTTCCGCAGGAGCCGAGATAATTCTTCCCGTTGTTCGCTCTGGGCAAGCCATTAGTGTAAAAAAGAAGGCGATGACAGCTACTTACAATGTTCCATGGTTCTTCCCCGCCATAAACATCTTCGAATAGTTGCTTGAGTTCATGACGTTTCAATTTTTCGATGCGCTTGAAAGTGGTCATAACCTCTTGCTTCAGCCTCTCCTTCGTAGCATCATCCTCCTCTTTCGACCACCATCCCCTGGACTCCATAAAGAGTCGGAACCTTACAATGGGGTTATCCACCTTCTTCCTATCTTCAACCTCCTGCCGGGGACGGTAGGCGAAAGAATCGTCAGAAGTAGAATGATGCCCAACGCTGAAAAATTGCGGGCGAAAGTTGGCATGAATGAGGATGATATCCAGGGCCGCTTACCGGTAACTCATCGCTTCCACCAACACACCCCTCCCGCCTTCAACACATCGCCGTCTGGCCTCGGACACCGCGCTAATGACAGCCAAGAGATCGTTACCATCGACTCTGATGGTGTCAATACCGTAGCCTACGCCTCGTGCAGCAATCCCGTCCCCATAGTATTGTTCTGAGGATGGAGTGGATATGGCGAATCCATTATTTCTTGCAATAAATAATGTCGGAGATGGAATCGTGGATGCCAATAACATTCCCGCATGGAAATCGCCCTCGGATGCGGCACCTTCGCCGAAGAACACAGCTGCGCAATTCTTTCCCCGGCGTTGGGGGTCACGCTTTACCGCGTAACCGACCCCGGCGGCCTGAGGGAGCTGAGTGGCAAGGGTGGAGGAGATGGTATGGAAGTGATATTTCGGGGACCCGAAATGCTAAGCGAACTGTCATCAGTCAGGAATGAGAATCCACCACTAATCTTGCCTACCACGGGCATCTGGCGACCCTTCGTACTCGTATCCTCTTCATTACTAAAGCACTGCGCCATTGCGGCGTCGATAGTAAAGCCACGCCAGAGTAGAACTCCCATTTCGCGGTATTGTCCTGGTAGGGATAAACACCAGAAAACTATTGGATCATAACGGTGAACACAAACCCAACACCCTAGTGATAGTTAGCGTCCGGAATTTGACAAAGGGATGTATAGTTACTCGTCATCGGGAGCGAGAGCCACGGCGGAGCCAATGATCGTAGCTTCTTCTCCGTGCTGGAAACGGTGAGCTCCAAAACCAGACTTGCCCATGTGAACTTACAGAAGTCATCTAAGGAGTTGTTGGGTGCAGTACATCGGAACATGGGGGGGAGGACATACATAGAACGAGATTTTGCCTTGACGTTGGACATTATTCAGGAGAGTATCCATCGTGGGTAGTAGAAGCATTTTCTCGTACCTTGGATTCATTCAGTGTGGGCACTGGGAGAAAATTGCGAATTACATACAATTTGCGAGCAAGCGTCTCGTCAATCTACCGGCCGGAGCATGTAGATCAGAAAGTCGAGGGCAGCTAACGAGGTGGTGTTACCTTGGGGAGCTCTGCACCCTCGATAGGGATTCCGACACCATCTAAGACGCGGTAGGTTGGTATTTGAGCTCCATCCGGGTTGACCGAGTTGAAGAACTTGAGTTTCGGGGTAAACGGAGACTGGGAATTCGGGAGATGGCCGTGAGCCGAAGCCTGCGATACAAGTGTCCGTGAGTGTCTTCCGACGGTAATGAGAGTCCTGTTCCACATGAACATTATTTCGCCAGAGGGGTGTGGGGAAGGGTAAACGGTTAACGGTGATGGACACCGGAAAAGGCAAGGTAGGGGATTCTAAAATGGACTGCAACCGAGTTTTGATCAGCAACGGTCACCCCGATCACTTTGTGTTACAGGGCCAAGCGGTTCATTTGCCTGGTAAGTACCGGCTTTGTTCTTCTTCCTCTTCCCAATTTGCGCCGCAGGGTCAGAGGCGTGTTTATTTCTTTCCTTCTCCTTCGCTCATTCACAACCAATGCTGTTCTTCGTTCCCTTTTTCTTTTTTCTTTCTTCAGCAGTTGCTTTCACAACCATTCATTTCTCCAGCATCCGACAGTGCGGGCCATTCAATGTCACTTTCTCGGGTAATCAGCCGACAGCTCTTCCCCTTGCTCTTACAGTCGTCCCCTTTGGCTCGTCAGCCGTACCAATCTCAATCCCCCTTCCAAACCCAGAATGGGACTCAAAGACGAGCACCGGAGTCGCCATTACCTTTCTGCCCTATCCAGCAGGGACGACCTTTATAGCCTCTCTTGATGATGCTCAAGGCCGGGGAACGGGATTCACATCGGACATCATCAGGATTCTACAGTCCAATGACACGTCGTGTGTCTCCACAGCAGAGAAAATACAAACCTACACCGCCGAACCGCCATTTTCACAATGTCAGCCCTTCAATGTCGCCTTCGATCTCACCAAGGCCGTTCCACCGGCAGTCCGTTTATTCGTACCGAGTGGCCAGGCCTCTCTCCTCAATCAAACGCAGGACTCACGCGACCCCGGTACCACTAGTTTTACCATGGCCGCATTCCGTGGCCAGCCTACGGTCCTGCTGTTTAGAGATGGGTCGAATCGTCTCCAGTCAACGGATCTGTTCACCGTGACAGGGGACGTAACTAGTAGCAACGACTGTTTCCCTCCACCAAATGACAAAGGCTCGGAAAAATCTCAGCAGGCTGGTTTATCCAGGTGAGCCCAGTTCGATAGCGATAGCTGATCTCATTGCTGAGGACCTACTAGGCAAGCCATGATTGGGATTGTTGCCTCCATCGCCGGCGTGGTGACGTTATTATCTATCCTTATTGCCGTGTACCTTTTCCTGCAGCGCAGACAGCGCCGGCGAACCCATAGGATGACGCAGCAGAAGGGAGTTGAAGGTGGCCCTGGTCTCACTGAACGAGGAGTTCCTCCACCTCTCGATCCGCAATCTGCACATTCGCCAGGGAGTACAATCAACATAATCAACAAACCGACGCCTTACCCGATGGAAAAGTACACGAGCGCGCCTATCTCCCCTGACTTTGTCCAGTCAACACCCAACAACCACGCTCCGGATCGTTACCAGCAAATGCGATCGCTAAACGCTGCTACCGCAGATCTGGACAGAATCCTTCACACATCCGTTCTCACACTGAACGGTGATACTAAAGCATGGTCGTCGACATTGTCGCCTTCTACTCCGCACTCGAGAGGTGTCCAAAGTTCGGAACCATCGTTTGGAACAAGAGAGCAACCGAGGGCGACGATCCCGATATCTCCCTTGTCTTTCACATCAAATTTTGGAGATTTGATCATTCCTGTGAATTACGTTCGAACGGGGGTTGCAGAGGCGGAGCCTGGGATTGGAGGTGGGAGAGACCATGCCGCTGCTCGAAGGAGTAGTATGACGGTCACCATCCATGGGCAGGATGCGATACGTCGTGAGGGATGAGGTGGTCGTGGTGACTCCCGCCTTTAACTTTTTTTTCTGCCTTCCGAGAAGGTACCCTGTGTTGCTTTCGCGCATTTTTAAGAGTCACATGTGTTGTATTTTTCCTCGCCACTGTGTAAATCCGAAGAAGTCATTGATTATGAGTCATTGTGATCGCTGCTACCGCATCATCCCGTCGTTGCCAGATCGGGTGCGCTGGTACTTACTGTTTTACCCTTCCTCTACTCCCCCTCCGCTTCGCCGGCCCGCCTGCTGTCTTTCCTTTTCCTCCACGCTCTTTTCGTCTTTGTTTCTTCTTTCTTTGACCTCTTTACCGCTTTGCTCCTTTCTTCCGGCGTATCTGATTTAGTCAACTCTCAAATCCCACCGTCTTTTTGATGTCTCGTCAACAATATGCTGCTCCCCTGCCCCATGGAACGATCCCTTTTATCACTGCAGAACCTATCTATGAGACCGGGCCACTAGTTACGCAACTACGTCGCGACCAGTCTTCGTCATACAGCCCGTGCGTCTATCTCATTAAGCATATTCTCACCCTAACCAAAGTTGGTCGAACCACACCCCTAACCAGTCGCGACAATTCCGATGCTCAGGATGACCTGAATCCGTTCCGAAATCCTCAAATGACCCAAACCGTCCCCGTCCCGCTTGTTGCCCCTCGCCCCGGTTATGCCACCAACGTCTCAGCACTGACTCTCAACCACCCATCCCCTGTCGCTACTCCAGTTGGACGCCACCCC
>Ga0307512_10002347_pt1 | contig 24266 bp, 23 predicted proteins | sample 14_EM_MG_FD_200267 | JGI IMG/M metagenome (GOLD analysis project Ga0307512, IMG submission 200267) | Populus trichocarpa ectomycorrhiza microbial communities from riparian zone in the Pacific Northwest, United States - 14_EM | ecosystem: Host-associated > Plants > Roots > Unclassified | place... | reverse complement strand
TGATTTCCCCCATCTCCTCCGATCTCTGTCTTTCTTGTGCTCCACTCTACCATCTCCTAAGAACACAAAGTTGAGTCATCCCTCTCTATCTCTCCATGCCCTAATCATGAGTTAACACTGAGTACAGCATACACCAAGTACAGCATCATCCCAAGATCGACAATCTCCCACTCCCAGCCAGTTTCTCATCTCTCGGCGGATGTCGTACACAACTCTCTTCATTCCCACAATTACAAGTCAACCAATGAATACAGTCTCCGCTGCCATCGTGCCTCCCTCCAACTCGACCGCCTCCAGGCACTCCTCAATTCTCGCTCGATCATAGTCTGCAACTGCATCGCCACACTTGTTCAGTCACAGCGTCAGAGGGTATCGCTCAGTTCACTCGATTACAGCTTCCAAGTGCATGTCCAAACACACTCAATCACAGCCTTGGAGTGCATCTCTGAGTTCAATGCATCTCGGCCTCCAAGTGCAGCTCCAAAATCGCTCAATCACGGCCTCTGAGTGTATCTGTGAGGTCACTCAATCGTCATCTTCTGGCGCACCTCGAATTGCTGACAATCACCGTGTGCTGCCAGTCCAGATATACCATCTTCAGATAAGTAGCTACATAGAGACATAGATATATAAATGAGAATACAAACTGAACCTCCCAGTGCATCTCCAAACTCGATCGATCACGGCCTCCAAGTGCATCTCTCAGTTTACCAGATTTCGGCCTCCAACTGCATCTCCAAACTAGCTCGATCACGGTGTCCAAGTATATCGTTAAGTTGTGACGGTGGGTGTATGGAGATACTGGGGTAATAGAGGTGGATTGAGCGACGCGGAGTATATATTTGGGAGACCCTGGGGTAGATAGACAGCGTCTCATTTTCATCTCATCTTGTCATACAACGAATATACACAGTCTATTATTCCCAACTGTTGGTCTCACTTGCTCTTTCCGAGATTTGGTGGATCCACGGAATTGGGTGGATCCTCATGGCCGGGGAGAATCATATCTTTTCACCTGCTTCCTACGCTCCTCGAGCTTAATGTAGAAGGAACGCGAGGAGAGATTGTTGTAGGATCACCCAGTGCATTGCAATCCCGATGCAAGTGTGTACCCAATGAACCCATTCTGACATATTGTTACAGTGGGCCACAATGCCAGAGTGTTAGTTCGAAATAGGAGACTGTGTAATGGCACAGCTGCACATGACATGTCCAGGGCGGGGTAATACCCGCTTTATATAGTCGGCTCGCCACGAGCCTTCTATCTCTAGCGATAATCTTACCTTAACTTACCTTTATACTACTCTACAATATTGACATCCACGTTTGCAACCATATCTACTGATATACATCCTTACCAGGCCATACACGGGCGTATGCCTTTACACTATTATTGCTTTTACTATTTCAGATACGTTAAGCATACGGGATATCATGAATTACCACTTTCCGACACGTCACGACACGCAAACAATGAGTGGGATATCCCACGGATTTGGGAGCACTGATTGCATCAGCGAAGTGTCTTGATATGTTCAATTTATTGAGGTTAACGGTAACAGAGACGATTTCGTGTCGATTCCAGAGGGCAATCGGACTGAGATGCGTCGGGACACCTAGGAATGAGAAATCCTCCGGACTTGAGATCTCCGAATCGCGGATACAATAGAGCCGGCCAGGAGACGTGTCAACGACCAAGTCAGTCGGAGTCAATCGCAACAAATACATCATACGAGAACTCGGAGGCTATCAATCGTGCCATCAATGATATTCGATATGTTACCTTCCAATTGACTCAATTGACGATTCGAGAGACGATTCCATAGCCCATACGCCACCGAAAGTCGCCTCACTGGCAATGCAGAAGCTGGCAATTCTCCAGAGTCGGTTTACGAATTACGCGCGATTCACGTCGATCCACATCACCGGCGGCAGTTGACATCGCGATTACAATCTACACGACTTGATTGAGTCTTCTATGTTATGGAAGCTGCGAAGAGCGTAAACGGGCACATACCTCGAACGAAGTGCACCTATGAAGATTCAGGGTGGATTTACGCAATATGTGCGATTCACATCTAGCGATGCCACTGATGGCAGTTCCAATCGCAATTACCTTACACAAGACTCAACAATGCTATCTATGTTACGAATGGTTAGGAGTTTCAGCAATGGCTTTGGAAGGTCAACATCTACGACTCAGATTGAGTCCTCGACGCAACCGAGGAGCAGCGATCGCAGATGGTGTGGCAGCTCCGAAAGGGAAGTACAATAACCCCAAATGTTCTAAAGTGGCTAGCAGATACAATTCGCGATTACCATTGGCAATTATCACCTGATCGGACGACCAAATCGGATCGTAGTGAGGACAGAGTGCCATCTACACCAACTCTATTCAATTTCATCAAATATACGCCAACGTGCGAAGACAGATATTTGCCCATACGATGGCATACACAGAGGGTTTTCAGGAATTCAATGGAGATGGTTGTTATTTTGTAGCCGGGATTCACAGGTTCCACGGGGCTACCGGATGGACCGTCTGGGCACTCCCAGGAGACCAGCAGATTCAGCATGTATTTACGACGCGCAGATGTTCAATTGAAGTGTCCTATCCCCACTTGGGAATGGACGGTATCTGGTTGTCAGACAGTCCCAATTGGGTGTGACAAGTACGTGATTCGCTGAGTGAGCTTATTTGTACACATGGTGGCAGCCACGGTGGACGCACTGTGTGAGCTGGAGACTGATAGGAATTGCTGTGGCACAAGTCCAAGAATCCTAGCGTCGACATGCAAAGCATTTGACTTTTGGCTCTGCAACCCCAGGGTGAGCGGAAGTGGTGGCAGTGGACTGGGCAGGCCATCAGATATGCCCCAGGAATGTACCTGGATCACGGCTAGGGAGGAGACGCGTTCCGAAGGTTGCTGTACTTCATATATTCACATACTTGGAGCTACTGCTATTGACGATCAACGGGTCAGTGATGAGGTCGTTTGGACGTTCTTCCTAAGAGTGGGAGTTCGTACAGGGCTGCTAGGAGTGACCGTGGAAAGCATCTCTAGTGGTGAATGGTGAGATGGGCACCAGGCACTGGACGGGTGAGCAGGAAGCAGCGGCAGTAGTAGTTGCGGCGGTAGAAGTTGCGGCAGAAGAGTGAACCAACAATGCGGACCTTGAATGACTACTACCGGCACGCCGAGACAGGAAGGGAGTACTGGACAGCGCGGCTTGGCTCTACTGTGGCGATCCATTTTAAATCCAGGCTCCTGGTTATTCCTTCATACCGCTCCATATCTAGTACGACTTGAGAACTAACGTTTGCAGATGGAGCCGCCACAACAATAAGGATGGTGCCGACAGACGATGGAGGACATATCCCGGCTCTATATGGAGAATTCATGGAGGATTTCAGCAACGAGGTAGAGACACTTGCGCCCCATCGGTCAATTGATCATGCAATTGACTTGGAGCCCAGCTACAATTTGCCATATGGGCAGTTTAGAATTGAGCGGAGTTGAGTTGAACGGAGTTTTCAGTTGAGTTGAGTTGAGTCGAGAGGTATTCACGCAATTGCGTGGATTAAGATCACATGCTCATGAGGCCGGATCATGGATTTGGATTTGTACTTAAAGATCCCATGCCATATGGACGGATCAATGAGTGGATATTTGCTTAGGATGAACAATCTGTCACCGGATGGATTATGGGACTGCGATGAAGAATCAATGGACGGTGGACATTATGGAGGTTAGTAAATATGACCTCTAGAGAGCTTACAGGGCTACAGGAGCTGTCACGGAATGCGGCCCATACGAGCGCAATTATCCACAGGGTGGAAATGAATGGCTGGAACCAACTGGACCATGGCCGGAGATGGATCGCCGCCAGAGAGGGCCAGAGATCGATGACAGGAGATCGACCCCATCCGCAGATGGATTGCGGCATTATATGGATCGCGACAGGATACATGACCGAGGTGGATGACAGGAGCCAGATGACAGGAGATGGATCTCAGGAGATGGATCATGGGGGACGGATGACAATCAACCTCTTTCCCTTTTATGAAGATCTTGAGGTTACGCGACGTTATCTCATTCTCAAGATCACTCACTTTGATTTCAAGCGACGAGGTTGCAATCAAGCGGAGAGATGCACATAAACGATATACTGCCAGTGGTATGGTTCCAGCAAGTACGATACTGACCACTATTCAGAGCACTATTCCGAGATACCGAATTAAGCAGCTACATGCCCGAGTTACAATGCCGAATATGATCCCGAAAATGATTCTGAGTCACCCAGCCACAATGCCGATTCAGCACATCATGAAGCCCTACGAGATTAGTCCTTGGCGGAGCAACTATCTTTAAAGAGGGGGATGACAGTGCCGGATTCGCAACAACCCTTAACTTGAACAATTACTGTACCGGAAGTGCAGGAACAAAACACCATGAAACGCATTCACCAATACAGAAGGCTGGCAGCGGCATGTGCACTCAGAGAAGTTATAGCAAACACACCTACAGATGAAGCAAGAAGCCGCATGTCCAAGTTACAATCCCAATTGTGACCCCGACTCAGTCTTGGCGATCCCAACTCCGTCCCGACAATCCCGAAATACTCAGCTGCTACTTGAAATCCACTTCAGAATCAAGCCTAATCAACCATTATGGCACCCGAAGAAGCCGTAATGGATTAGTCCTCTGCAGAGCTACAACGTACAAAAGGGGGATGACAGTACCAGAATCAACAACAACCCCTACCGCAAGCAATCACCATACTGGAAGTGCTGGGAGGAAGTACCTCGGGGTGCACTTGCCGGCAAAGAATCGCAGCTCGAGATTAGTCGATGAGTGTACCTTGGAAGAGATCACCCGCAGAGTCAACAAGCAAAACAATGATATGCATACTCAGATAAGTGACAGCAATTACACCTGGCGAAGGAGCGGAAAGCATACCCGGAAGAATGCCGGCGAGCAATTGGAGATGAAAAGTGCACCGAGCACAGGGCGCATGTCAAGTGTACGTACAGGTGCACCGACTTGGAGGATGATCAGTGCGACTACAAGAACACCGGAGAGATGATGACAAGATCAAGTGAGTTTGATCTATGCCGAACGAGTACACTTATGTCCACCGAAGGAGTTCCGAACGCGACCAGAAATCTTCACCGAACATGCCAAATAGTCTACCGAACAGCGTCACGAGACACAGTCACCGAACGGCATCGCGAGAGACAGTCACCTAATGGCATCATGAGAGACAGTTGAGACAACTACCGAGAGATGATGACTGAGCATAGTGACCAAGATCATGGCCGAATGACTCAATATTGGGATTGAATAAGAGGATCATCGGGAGCCCTTTACCGAAGGCACCGACTGGGATGTTTACCAAGCGGCTTCCCGAAATGAATGCTGAATGACCTTACTGGAGGGCTATATGCCTACTTGGCTGATGCTGAAGAAGGATGAACATAACAACTGACAGGCACTGTGTGAGAGCCACCGGCTGCAAGAGAGGATATCAGATATCGAGGCTGGCATACGAAGCAGTGCACGAGGGTTGGGAGAGCGGAAACACGCTTGAATATGTATGTGGTATGAATGACCATTTCATGAGAAGCTTACAAGATAGATACGAGGTCATATATGATTGACCATCACCAACAGCTATGCTACCGAACGCAGAAGCTGCCAAAGCAGCAACAATGATCACTGACGGGCTGGGCCTGCGAAGTTGATTACGAGGAATTGGGAAAGCTCGAGTGCTAGTGCACTTGAATATGTATGATGAGTATGACCGGTTACTGGAATGCTTACAAGTTAGATATACCGATGGCAATGTCGATGGCAATGATGATGATAAGCAGCGAACGGAAGCCTCCATCGATGCCGAAGAGTTAATACGAGACTGATACTATGATTGCGGATTCCGGATTTCACCGAGATTACTGTGTCTGATTCCGACGATGACCTATGCTTGGTACCAGCTAGGAGTGTGAGATTGATGGTCGGATGCCGGACATTCCGGAAATGGAGATATGGAGAACAGTGTCACTTTGGATGTTCCTTCTTTCTCTTCTCTTTACTTCTTCATTTCTTTCGATCCCGGCCCAGTACAAATGGCGTCGGCACGGGTTGTTGCCACCTCCGGAGACAAATCACGTGGAGGTGGAGTTTCCCCGTACCCCGGATCCGCCGAATGCCTCCCATACGGTACTGATCGGTTTTTGGGATTTATGAGTTCGTCCGTTTGCATACGTTGAATGGTTGTTTGATTGTTTCCTTTCCTTTTCTACTCTTATACTGGTTTATGCAGCCCAGGGGGTCTGCATCAAAAGAGGGGGAAAATGTAATGGCACGGCTGCACGTGACGTGTCCAGGGCCGGTTAATACCCGGTTTACATAATCGGCGAGCCACGAGCATTAGGTCTCTAGCGATAATCTTACATTAACTTACTTTTATACTACTCTACAATATTGTCATCCACATTTGCAACTGTATCTACTGATATACGTTCATACGAGGCCATACGCTGCCGGATGCCTTCACAGACCAACAGAGCGAGAAGAATCAGGAAAACAGCGTTCGGAGGGGGATATGCAACACGACGCATGGTATTGACGCCGGGCGTGGAGTAATCAACCACCGGGGTGTCTCTGACGGCTCTGACGGTGAGCGTCCACTCTCACGCAGCCATTCTGCCTGGACGGAAATGGTTTTTGCTGAGGATCTCTCTGATGATGCACATAACACATTCTCAATCATACCACATGTTCTAGGTGTGGAGGCCAGTGTGTCCCTTCACCAAGTAGTTATCAGTTGGAGGTAGTGAACAACCACCATTGTAGAATTATCCGTTTGCACCCACCACGAGCCTAGAATTTACACCATCTCTTCCCTCAGCGGCTACCACCAATCACCTCCCTTCCATGGATAGTCATTTTCTCTATGTAACACTTGGAGATTCACTCTAGGTCCTAATCAATAAAAGCCCCTAATGAGTTCCGGACTGATAAAGAAGAAGATGAATTAGACTTCACTCAGGATGCCTAGTAGGATTGACACCCCAACAATACAAGGTAACTGTTCAGTCCTCTGTTCTCGATAGATGGTATCGACTAATGAGTATCGTCTCAAGCTATCAGTATGCTGATGTACATCACTCGAGGAGACCCTGAACGAAGTATCCTGTGAACCACCTCACTATTGTGATGACTTTCGGACTTCTGACGGATGCAAAAGCATCGTCCCAACAACAGGCACTTATACTCGAGGACCGACTGTCCAAGAATGCGATGAATACAAGTATCGACCTATCTATAAGAAACTGCAAAGTAATTTCGCCTCAGCAGAACAAGTAGTGCCAACTCAAAAGTATCCTAGCAGCAGTATCATCTGAATCACCATGCTATCAGGCTGATCCTCGGACTTCCTTCGGACTCCAAAGTATCATCTTGCTCGTTTCCTGATCAACAACTTGCTTCAACGAAGATACTAAGAATAACCATGTATAAAGAGTGATAGATATATCCATGGTATAGAACTGAATAATGAACGTACAACTCTGGACTTCAAAGGAGAAGTATTGTTACGGGGGTAACAACACCTATCCTAATAATACTTTGCTAAGTACTATAGGTGCGTACGGCCGTAGATCCTATTCCTTATAATAAGTCGTTCGATAGTGAGTCGTCCGAAGATTCCTCAAGACTGCTTGACCTGCTGCTTTCTTCCTCTACTTGTGGAACTCGCCTTTCCTCAGAGTATCCCTTAGCCTTAGGTAAACCTGCTGTTCCTTTATCTAGCTTAACTGGCCTTATGCAGTCTGCTACTCGATGATTGCCCTTCCTATCGTTTGGCCAAGCACACCGTAAACACTCTCCAGTACTCCTGCGTCTCTGGATTTCTGCCTGGTCGATGCCGGCTGTTTTCGAGTTATCCTTCTTTGGAAGAGTAACTGGCTTCCTCTTATGTTGTTTCCTTAACCGTTTCTTGGAAATAGCCGTCGGGTTAATTAAGCCAGTATAGGTTTTCCCTGTTGCTTTAAGGGCGGCGATTTCTCTTAGTCGCTTCGAATCCTTTAGATATTCCTCGCACTCTTCGAGTATCTTATCCTGTCTCTGATCTTCCTGATTATCCCCAGGTATCGGTGATACGATTCTTCCAACTTTGGAAGCCTCTTCCGGGATAACGGTAACGTTGACCCTGGACTGAATATTATCGATGTAATTGGCTAGTCCTTGTTCTAACCCAATAATCGATGCAAGCCACCACACACACTGCGCCACAAAGATTTGCTGAGTTCTTCTGGCGTAAGATATAACCTTCTCGAGGGCGTATACTATAACGTCGTTGTCGTTCTCGAAGGTAATAGTCATATATATCGAAATGCTTCCAAGGTGCGGGGCTGCCGCTACACAAAGCTAATAGATTCTAGGTATAGATATAATAGGTATACGTATCATAAAAACGCAATAATAAATAAGGATATTTCTCCGCTGTTAGGTATCGTTTTCTCTCTAGCTGTTCGAGCTTGTCTTTCTCATTGTCGGAACAATGCGGTCCTTTTATAGCCTCTTGGACATCCCCCAACAGTCGGGATTCCAACTGAGAACCATGATCTTCACTATGTCATAACCACGTGTCTGCGGGACTTATTTGTTTGCTCCTTAGACACCCTTGCGGCTTATTTGAATGTGCGTGTCGGACATGAACCCGCAACCTGGCTAGCTACGTGTTCATGCATGGTTACCCCTAATTTCAAAATCAGACCATAACTTCAACTTTGACATCTCGCTCCGATAGGTGTATGTCGGTAGTTGGAACGTGCCCCGCCACGTCTCTCCTTTGATATCATCTCCAGTAGTTCATAGGCTTATGCTTCAATAAGCTGCTATGCCAACGTAGAACTTTATGCGCGTTAATCTACTGCTTAGATTAACTATTGCAGCGCCAACCCTCAACTCAATGCCGGATGACTGCTCTAGGCTTATTGCCAACGCCATGGTTCCCTCAGACTTATGTGCGTAGGTATTCAAAAACCCGGGCGTGCCGCTCATTCAATTAAGAAAACTGCAGAACCCTTTTTGTCACAGCTGCCGTGCATTTCATGCAATCGCATAGTATCTGAGAATGAATCTGGTTGGAAAACAACAGCACAACGGGATGTACCTGGCTGCTGCTTGCATCATCAAATCAGCTGCCGCGGCAATATGCTTTCAATGACTCCGCTAAGCCTTAGCTTATCCAATCGAGATGTGACTAGTAAAACCCCCGCTAAAGGATTCGACTAACGTGGTGATAATTGCTGTTATCACAGTATCACTATCACTGCTAGGGGAGGACCCCTAACAAGTATCCACGTTGACTTCGATACAGAACTAATATATAATATGCGGGAATAACCTTAAGGCTTGACCTCCGGGTCGAGAAGTTGAATATGTATCCGTAGATCAATCTTGATGTAGGTTGTATTTTTGATAGTAGGTTGTTGACGTCTTTCCTCCATGTCGGTATCGCTGATATATATCAGGCAATCCACACCCTGAACAATCCTAGGACTGCCAAAGCCTGCTTCGGAGTTCACATACGTAACTGCTTCTTCATTCTTTGTCTCTTCCATTGATAGTTGAGTTCTAACTCCCAAGATTACTAACAACATCATCTAGGTGACATCAGCAAAATGTAATTCGGTCCGGAAGCCATACGCAACCCTCCCAGACACTCTGGTAGCCCTCACCACTGCTTCTAAGCACTCCCAGATGCTCCCAGCCCCCCCTGGAGCTTTGCAAAGTGCTTTCAGACTGTGCAAGAGCATTCTCACGTGCTTCTCAAAGCACCTGAAGTGATGGAGGTGCATTCAGGATGCTACGAGAGTGAGTATTAGAATAGTCAAATTGTGGAGCTGCTGAGAGCACTGTGCAAGTCTGCGGGAGACTTCGAGAGGTGCTGAGACTACTGCACATGCTCTGTGGGAGACTTGGTGCCATATTTTCACACCAGTGGGTTTAGGGTTCCATAACCACACAGCATTTCATAGATCATATTGTTCATTGTTACAGTCACAAGATTCGCAACATCATAATATGGCATGTATTATCTAAGCCTCTCTATATGTACATAAGGGGATAGAGGGATAACGGAGATGGATCCAGAAATGGGCAGTATATATTTCGGAGACACCGGGGTAGATTGACATCATCTCATTATACGAAATACACACCTGAGGCTGTGAAGGACCGAGTTTGGAGGCCGTAATCATGCAAGTTTGGAAACACACTTGGAGGCTGTGAACGAGTGAGTATGAAGATGCACTTGGCAGCCGTGATTGTGCGAGTTTGGAGATGCACTTGGCAGCCATGATCATGCCAGTTTGGAGATGCACTTGGAGGCCGTCATGATGTGAACTTGGAGGCCGTATTTAGAGCGAGTTTAGAGTTATGCTTGGAGGCTGTGATCGAGCGAGATTAGAGATGCACTTGGAGGACATGATCGTGCAAGAATGGAGGAGTACATTGAGGCCGTCAATCTGGAGCAAGTAGATCGGGAGGGAGGCGCGCCGGGAGCTGAGACTCTATTTATTGGTTAACTTGTAATTGTGGGAATGTAGAGAGTTGAGTACAGCATGGTCTGCTGCGAAATGAAAGACTGGCTGGGAGCAGGAGAATGCCGATGATGGGATGACGCAGTACGCAGTGTATGCCGTACTCGGTGTATGCCATACACGGTGTTAACTCGTGATCATGGCATGGAGAGATAGTGAGCGATGACTTAACTTCACTTTTTCAGGTGATGGTAGAGTTGAAGACGATAATAACAAAGCGGAGAGTATATTGGGGATATCATCATGGGAAACTGGGACTTCAGAGAATTTCGTGTGCGAGTCACTGTACCATCCCCGATACGGCTGGTACGACTCCCGATACGGGGTGTAATTACACCGATACGAGGTCTTCCCAACCCAACCAGGCAACTCGTACCCCTGATCTCTCATATCCTCTCTTATCCTCCACATCATTCTCATATTGATCCCCCATCTCGCTCTTTCTCGTCCACAACTCTACCATCATCGCAGAACCCAAAGTTGAGTCATCCCTCTCTATCTCTCTATGTCATGATCATGAGTTGACACTGAGTACAGCATATGCCAAGTACAGCATACACCGAGTACCGCATTCACCGAGTACAGTATACACTGAGTACAGCATACACTGAGTACAGCATACACCGAGTACAGTATACACCGGGTACACCATCCACCGAGGACACTATACACCGAGTACACCATACACCGGGTACAGCATCCACCAAACATTGTTTGTCTTTCTTACATTCAAATGATTACGAGTTGACCCCTGAATGTAGCTTCAGCTTCTGGCATTCCTCTCTACACAATCGACTGCCATCAGCCAGGACAGCTCAAAGGTTAAGTCACACTGTCACATTCCCACGGTTGCGAGTTTACTAACTGAAGAAATGAGTCTCAGCACCAAGCGCTCCGTCCATCGACTACCTACAAATACTCTTCCAAACTCCCTCCATTACAGCCTACAAGTTCGCACCATTATGGCCTCCAAGTGCATCTCCACACTCGCACGATTACTGCCTCTAAACTCGCTCGATCACAGTCTCAAACTGAATCTCCAAACTTCCACAATTAAGGCCTCTCAGTTTGCCCGATCATGGCCTCCAAGTGCATCTACGACCTCACTCAATCACAATCTCGCAGTGCATCTCTATGTCTACTCCATCACGGCCTCTGAGTGTATCTCCAAGCTCACTCGATCACGGCCCCGGATAATATATCTGAGTTCGCTGGATGGTCATTTTCAGGTGCACCTCAAATTGCTCTCAAGCACCGCCTGCATCCAGTGCTGATATACCATGTGTCGATGGGTAGCTATATAGATACATAGATACATTGATACATAGATGAGAATACAATCTGAATACGTGAGTTTTAACAATTGTTGAACGATAAGTTGTAGCTATGATTTCCAGGCGCACCTGCCGGATTCCAGGCGCACCTGCAGCATTCCAGGCGCACCTGCAGCATTCCAGGCGCACCTGAACCATTCCAGGCGCACCTGCAGCATTCCCAAAGAAGATGATTTACCCTGACTGCTCTAGTGTGATTCGAGGTGCTTCCAGCCTTGTCACAGGCGCTCCCAGACTTGTCACCAGCGCTCCCAGACTTGTAGCCGGCACTCCCAGGTGCACCCAAAGTTCTCTCCGGCGCTTCAAGGTGTTCCCAAACCTATCACAATCACTCCCATGGTACTCCTGTACCAGTCATCGGAGATCTCAACTACTCCGAAGGCCGGCCGGAATGCCCTCCTACAGTCTGATACTCCTCTGAACTTGACACATCTAAGTTTACACTCCACATCCTCTCAGACACTTCTGGAGTCTTCCAGAGACTAAAATACATTTTGCTGATGGATATGCTCGTATTGTGACACATTTGCTATTGGCGATACCTTGTACGAATAGGCGCTTATCTGAAGCCAATTATCATCGAACAAGTTTCTGTCACCAAGAGCCAGTGAGAGTGCACTCTCATATACCCACTGGGTAGGTACCTGTTTCATGATTGCGGCAAAAGACAAACCACTTAATTTGACTACGATTCATTGGAGCCAAATATACAGTATTCTCCAACTGGGTAATTGTGCCATATATCGAATTGAGAGTATCCCGCGCCACTCAGAACTTACGAATCCAATCTCCCATCTGCCCAGATAAAGAAAGTGTGGTCGAACTAAGGGTTGATTCGTATAAGTCCATTCGGTCGACTGGGCTCCGATATACAGAATATTGGTTGTCGACTTATCTCTCATAAGACTCTGCATATCGCGAGATGTCATAGTGCTCTGATGCTGACGACACCTCATCTCCTTAGGAATTCACCATTCGAGCGTGAGTGAATAGTCGTTTAGTCGGCGACTAGGAATAAGGTTCCCCGCGGATAAGGTGTGACCATTGACAATAGAGATCCCACGACCACCATCGATCCAAAGCTGATAAACATCCTAATTGCAGTTGGGCGGATCGCTGCCGTTGATCTCTTGATGTGAAGGTCCTGTAATGGAGATATGGCTAATTGGTGCACTAGTCTGGCACATAGATCCAATACGGAAATACGAGTTATGATTTGTGATTCCGGATCGATTTTCCACATTAGGATTATCGATTCATCCAGTATGATCCCTGAAATATACCTGTAACACCAAAGGCGTAACACTCTAAGGCAGGCACATGTCAAATGGTCAAATTTGGCGGTACCCCCCTATCCGAAGTTATGTTTGCTCAGTGTGTTAACCGGAATTGTACAGTTCGTAATGTTTGACAAACCAAGTTGAACTTTGATCAGTTCATTGTCAATATGCATTACCGGATAAGAGTAAGCATCACGTTATTAGAGTAGCTTTCTATTACTGAACGGAATGTATGCAGCTGGACCTTGCAGATTTTCAAATCTTCCTGCTCGACTAACTTCCATACCCCTTCAGGCAATTCTGCCACCGAGTTGTTTCTCAGTGATTTCCAACGCCCAACAAGATGCACAAATGCATCACTGAAAAACAATTTCAATCGGAGATTGATGCTCACATTGAGCATCATGACAGGCTGTAGCGAATATAAACCAGAAAGCTCCGTTGGCGCTGACTGTACTCTCTCAGTCAATACTAGTGAGACCGTGGACAAGCAGCAGTTTTGTCCACTAACTCAAGTACCCTCCTTGTATCATCAATGGTCGTAATTGTTTGTGAACAGGATTGGTGGTAGAGAATGTGAATTAGATTCTCATATGCGCCTTAATGCTGGATCTTCCTCAACTCGAGTTTTGTGTATGCATCGTTGATGCTATTTGGATTTTTTGTTTTTTCAGTGCCGTACCAGATATCGTCTATGATTGTTTCACCCAATGACAAGTGTTCCTTGCAAATTTTGTCAACCACTGCTACCATGTCTGTACTGACCTGCAACAATGTTATTCACCATACATAGTGAGTGTAATATACACCTGACCTCGTTATCAGATTCCAAAAACGAATCTGCACCCCCTTCTTCAATGCTACAAGAAGACGGCAAGAGATTACAATGGCAGTGATAGCCAGTAGAGAGCATCCTAATCTCGACATCTGAGAGGGTTGATGGTTGGGAGAATGTGATGGGCGTTGCAGACATTGATGGAGCTCAGTAGAGATTTCAAGCTGATGATATCTAGACATTGAACTAAGAAGTTTGCTAGCAGAAGGAATCCAACGAATAAAGATGGGGGAACTTCAGCACCCCAGAACTTTATCACGAAAGTTGACTGCAGATTCATGTACTTTCGGTTTCGCCTGCGATACGATCCTTGCCTCGTCATCCCCTTGCTAGTGGTCGGGAACTGACCATTCCTCATCAGTCGGTCAGAATTGAACTCCAGATTGAGAGCTCAGTGGGCATGCAACAGAGATATAACTGTTGCAAGCATTACGTAACTACTCTTTGGTAATGTAGCTAAACCTAGGTCCAAGTCTTCATCATGCCCCTCCATGGTGAAACAAATTGTTTTGCCATCTGACAACAGGTTAAAGAGTTCTCAACCCTCTCCAAATTGTCAAGTCACGTTCCTACACACAAGTCTGTGGTGTATCACCGCTACCCCGGCCAATAAATAGATGCAAACAGGCGGAAAAATCCAAAATCTTTCAAATTCCTATCAGAGAGGGATGTCTTCTAGTCAGCACCACCATATTTGTCCTTTCAAAGCACTTTTCAAAATTACTGCTTGTAGTACTACTATGTGTTGAAGTGTTCTCAGACACTGGAAGGTTGCGTGCCTTCGCGTCCATGATGTACTACTTACCTTCCGCCATGAGAGACTGAAGTGTGCTGTCGAATTCTGCTTGGTTGTGTCCATCCTCAGAAGATGTTGAACATTACTTCAATGGTGTTGTGAGAGGAGCGGTACTTGACTGCTATTTCCTGACCTCGACGCGCTGGAAAGTGTGGTTCGAAGATGCTAGTGGGATACGCGGCCAATTCTTCTACAGTGGATGACTATCAGATGTTTGGGCGAGTGATAGGCGCATGTTGTAATGGGCGGGGTCGGGCGTAGGTGATATTCGTAATACCAATGTGACAATGTAATCGGGACAAGATGCTTCCAAGTTCGTATCGAAGGAATCAAGCCAAGACAAGAGTTTGAGCTGGTTCAAGGTCATGCTTGCTTTGCTATACAAGAGAATGAGTAAAGAGAGAAGAAAAGGAAATCCTCCAACACCTACCAACCTCGCTTTCTATACACTTTGTCGGCCACCCTCGAACCATTCTTCATGCTCCGATGTACCATCTGAATATCCAACCTTGATCTTACCCACCACTCACACAACTCCTATCAGTACAACCATGCCACATCATCCGACATCGCAACACCTCAGACCACTTTTTTGTCATAACAAATTATACCACCACCATCTTACCACATTCCTACACCACCTCCACTTCTTTCCATGTCTCCGCCTTTCTGTAACACTAACTCCTCCCATATCTCCAATACAATTCCTAAGTACCTTCATACTTATCACTCCAAACCTGAGCCATGACACCTGGTTATATATGCACAGTGGGTTTATATACAGTCGTCGCAGAGAAGTTGGGAACGATGCTGTACGAAGGTATCAACAGTGACAAAGTAAAGAATGGTGTCATCGTGTCATAGTGTAGTCACACCAAGAGTGTTTTTCATACCAATCATCTCACAGTTTGGATTGGATAGCGCTGAGTTGAATAGCTGCAGTAAGTCATCACTACACATTGAATCAACACAGCAGGAATAACAGACCGCTACCATTGATACAATTGCAGCTTGAGGACAGAATTTGAAATGTGATGTAGATTGCAACTCTCCTCAACAACATACGTTGTAACTAACTTTGACAGTCGAAGAACTGATGTCATCAGGAGCATTGATATCCTTCAACAGATGCAAACAAACATGATATTCAAAGATATTACCTACTCCAAGGAATCAAAATTTGAAGGACTAATTCGTTTCGAGGGTGCTCTGGGGAGTTGTCTTTCTCTACCATTAGAGCTCTTTGGAAGTTCCGAACAGAGTGGATTTCCGCCGCGAAACAGCCATTCCATGCTACTACTCGTTGGATTATACTAACAACTTTGAAGTTATTGTTCATGCTGATTTTAAACAGTTCCCAAAGAATGGCACGTCTACGGCAAGGAATACACGATATTCGATTCAGTGTGGCAATATATGAAACTCGGTAGATTTTCCTGACAACATTAGTGCTTCGAATGATCACAATTCCAGAACCATGGATAATAAACTAGAAGTCAGTAATATGAACAGTAGTACTAGTACCTTAATTCAGATTATCGGGAATTCAACCAGGCAGAGGATGGTGCCACAGGTGTGATTTGGTAAGTTTGTTCCTCTAACATGAAAAAGCGATGATACCTGACACTAAAGTAACTTTTGCCATAGCGAAGAATGTAACTTTAGTTTACGTTATCGAAGACATACACAACAGGATTCAGGATGATGAAGACAACCAGCAAACCACCGAGACCAAGGCTGTATGCAAGAGTGCAAAACACAATGATGATCATTACGACATGGGTGAACCACTGACTCCTAGCGATTCCATTTGATTACCACATTGCAAAACATTGGAGAAATCAAGATTATGTTTCTATAACTCCTCCAACTCAGTTACCAACTGCCAATCTACTGTTTCGAGTAAGCAATGGCGTCTTCTACAGTTCATCAGAGACCCTGCGAGGGAACAGAGGCATAATCAAAATTAAGCCATCCAGGGCCCTCAAACAGGTAGAAGTGAATGTTTCTTGACAAAATAATTCAAATATGCATTCAGGCAAATCAGGAAAGACAGGTGGTAATGAATGGTAGTAGCTAGTTGGTTTGCATTTAAATGAAGGCCGAGTTGATTCTAAATATCCTCAGGGCTGGCTGTGAGCCCCACATTATGATTTGGATTATGGGGAATGCAGGGCAGTGAATGCCTTGGTAGCAGGGAGAAAGGGAATCATAAGCCCTGATATGGAATTATAAGATATGATCTTTAGGTACGGTCGGATTTTAATACATCTTCTACCCTCCGGTTAGGAAGGCATCAAGTACATGGGTTCCAATAGTCATTCGAGGGCAATTACTTGGGGGTGTCTTCAGCTCTGTCGAGTCTCATTTGTAGGAGCAAATTAATTGCCAATGGAACCATGCTCATAAAAACTGTACAAACCTGGAATATAGTCCATTTAAGCAATATGAATAGTGTTAGCAACAGGTCTGGGTAACCCACCAGCGGTCCGGGTTTGGACCTGAGAAATGGATCGGGTCAGTTCCAGAACCGTCCAGAAACACGACCCGCTCTGTCTTGGCGGGGTTGTTACTTGGACCGGACACACGGTTTTTTGGCCGTGTTTATCATCCTGCAGAGCCTCATTTTCGCAAACTCAGAACTTTGGCTCCAATTAAGTATTTGAGTTCTGATTGTATCACAATATGATATATACATACAAGATGCAGTTTTAGATGCACTTTTACCTCCCATTGTCCTATTTGTGATCCGATCACTATTCGTTGAGTTGCTGTGAAATTACGCCAAAAAGTGAGCATTTTTTGAAGTGACTCAACAAATAGCGATCAGATCGCAAATTGGAGAATGCGAGGTGGAAGTGCATCTAAAACTGCATCATTTACATATATATCATATTGTGATACGATCAGAACTTAAATGCTTAATTGGAGTCAAAGTTTGAAGTGTGCGAAAATGTGGAACTGGCCAAAAAACTGTGGATTCGGTGCAGTTTAGTCTTTTGATGGGGGTAAACCTCATTACAACATTTCCAGTTCGGTTCCAACCCGAACCCGGAACCGAACCACCAATTTGGAACCGTTGCCAAGTCTAAATATCAATAAGATACTCTGAGATCCACACTGTGTTACAGGGACAATAATCAATACAATATTTATTAGACTAAATAAAGCCGCTTATCTAAACCTTCTTGCCTTTCCTCAACTCCTCGTCTTTCCCATGACTCAACCTTCTATCTTGCTCCGCTAGAAAGAGCTCACCACTCCTCCTTCTCATCTGTCCAAGGTCATTCTTCAGAGTATTCTTTGCAGCGTAACGACCCGGTAGAGATGTACCGGTGGACATTGTATGCGATACCAAGTATAAAGACGTAGAGAAAAAGCACTCAGCAAATTGGAATTGAATGCCGCTCGCTGAAGTATTGTATTTGTTCGCCGATAATTTCGACGACCGCTTTGTGTGTGTATTGAGACTGTGTCAGTTTGAACGAACACATACAAAGAGTATTCACGTAAGTGAGTTAAGGAAGTAATTTTAAATTTTTACAGATAGAATCCTTAATAATGTTTCAAGGTGGTCTTCGCTTGTGATGTCTGACTGTGGATTGCTGCTCGTGCTTGGTTGTTCTCATTGTCGGCGACAATGCGAGTCTTTATATAGTTGGATCTACAGGTCAAGCTTGCCTTTGGATTACCGCCATGACACATCGTTTGATTGATAGCTTATCATCCAGTCAGCTTACGTGACTCATTGATAGTCCCATGAATTCCCTCTTGGTCACCGTGTTCATGTATGAGTGGTTTTAATGCGTTACACCCTTACGTCGGGCCATCCTCATATCATGATATTGCTCGCACATTATACAACGACTCATAACTTGAACTTAGACATCTTGCTTCCCATTTGTTCAGTAGCTGGAACATCTGAAGACTTGTAGTCTTATCAGCGCTTATCGCAATATATTTTCATAGCTCGTCACTATTAATTGCCTCACCTTAGATAAGGATGTTTGGCATTGCGTCAGAGATTTAATCGGCGACCAACCGATACTCTGCTGGCGTAGATTGTGACACCCATACCTAGTATTCATTCAACTGGTATGATGTCGCGATGCATGCTAACTCAAACCAATGAGCAGTGTCGCTTCTGGCCTCTTATCTTCAGCCAATGTCATTCATCCCTCAGACACCGCATGCTTAGCTCTCAACCTTCCATAGACCAGGGAGAGCCGCTAGGTGTTTTCACCGCTTAACGCGTGAGCTTGCAGATTCCCTCTGTCTTGCATATTGCGTTATCATCTGCTGCAAACGTAATTCTGCGTAAGCGCAACCCAACTGTATGTTGTACCGCTAGATAAGATATTGTAGGTGTGGCCAATAATTATGTGCACTGCTGAAGATTTTTTCGCTTCCCAGTAATGGCGACATAATTGCATCATCTTAAGTGAATCCGCTAATCAGGGCGAACCAATTAACTAATTGATCGACACGCGGCCCGAGTATAATCCCGCTAAAGATTACTCGGCTGACCACCATGATGATGCCTCACAAGCAGGTGTTTTGCACATGACCTCGTACCCATACGAATAGTCATGTGTACTTGCTGCAATCCATTCATGTGTCATTACCGCTAATAGGAGAGAACCCATAACACACTGTACGTTTTTGGGCGAGAAACCAATGCTACATGTAAACTTATATCCTCCTTAGGACATCTGGATACAACGGTACACAGTTGCACTAATGGAATTCAGCTGAAAGCGCATATATATGTGTGGATGCATACACAGCAATCTTGTATATATGATGAACATGGGCACCTATGATAGATAGACAATCAAATCAATCAACCATCCAGCAAAAGTAACAACTGACATTGGTACTCACTCAAGTGACAGATGGTGTAATTAGCGTGTGGGGTTAAGTCCCCTGAGCCCTGAAACCCATATCCCAGTCCCTACACTGTCCTTTAGCGGGTGTCGCTTTAGGTATGTACTGAACCAAAGCCCTGACGTGCACCTGAACTAGGGTACAAGCCAGAAAAAACACTATACTGTTTAATTAGAGAAAGGAGTTAAACGCTTGTCAAGCCCAGTAACATTTGAAGATAGTCAGATCTCAAGCTTCTTCAAGATGAGGATAATACCATCCAAAATGCCCCTTTAACCGATCTTTGATAGAGAACTCCTTAGAAATCATAGTACAATGTATATGCATACCCAGTATGAGAAAATTGCGGCCATTTTTAACTACCAGGTGTTGCAAAACCTTTAATTAGATGCACATTCTCTCTGCCCAATCCCATTTCAATCCATTACGCATCCTCCCGTTCCTCCACATTCACGAAAAAAGGGTTTTCGGCAGCTATGCGGGAAAGCACACGGGTATCCATTTTTTTGTTTGCCAAGTAATTCCGTTAGTTCCCAGAGGCGAGTACATATAGCTTCAAAGCTGGTTGCAAACTTTTGAACAAGATTACTTCCTGGTCAAGGATATCGTTGTGAAAACCAATCTGTGCTGGATGGTTGATTAGCACGATGTCAAACAGAGCAAGCCAGTATTCACCATAGGTGGATTGGCCCAGCAACTAGCCCACAGTTCTGCAGACCAACCATACACAGACCACCACATATGAAGCCACCCTCGCATGGGCTGGCTAGTTCAGATCGATTCAGGAGAAGCTGTACCAAAGATATCTGCCTGAGCTGCCGATACTGTATTGTATAGTCTTAGATCTACCTGCAGGAAACCTGAGCCGACTGGATGGAAGCCACCGCAAAGCGAACCGCCACCGGCGTGAATGTGGGCAAACTACGTTTCGACGCCAAGAAGATCCAAATGCAAACCCGGCCTCAATTCTATCGAACTGCCATGCCATTGTCCGGCCCAAGTCTGGCCAGACTGACCACTCCAAAACGCTGAGTAAAACATACAGCGCCAAACAAACCTAACGGAATCCCCGCTTCTTAGTGTGCATAAAGAAAGAATACGCAAGCAATGCCTCACAATGGTTCCTGCCCAAGAACTGGATAGTACATCCGCGCATGAAATAATGACCGAATTCTTCCAAGCCTTTGAGAACTTCATGAGAATCACCAGCACGGACTAGATCTTTCACAATATTCTTCCACTTAATTTGTGTTGCGCAGATATTTTGGACAGCGAAGGACGTCGAAGGCTACTTTCCGTAGTGTCTTCGCCCGCTCCCTTAACCAGTAGCGAGTAGTGGACACCGCTGTAGACAACCTGAAGTCAATTCATAATCATTTTTGCAGCTAATTGATCCTCCGAGCTTTCATCATCGAGATCCTGGTCCTCTTCAACACTTGATTCCTCATCCTCGATATCTGTTGTGTCTAGTGTTGTCCACGGGAGAAGATATCTCGAGAATCGTTCTAGAACTGGAGTTCGGGATTCACGAAATCATCACTACCACAGGACACAATGTCGGTCTTTAGCTTGTTGCAATATGGGGAGAACCGTGTGCATAGACTATGGTACAGAGAAGAGAGGAGAAGGACTTGAGATACATACAGCAGACATCAGCCCCGGTTACCGTGAGCTTGTATGAGGTCTGTAACACGTCTCAATTCTTATATATGTAACAGCTGTTGCAGACTCTGTGGGTGAGACCTTATGATCCTGAGGATAGGAAGCTGATGCGAACGAAACTCTTGGAGACCTAGTGGCCGCTATTGCTAAGTATTTCCATTAGAATTGATCATCCGCAGTGTAGTCTGCATAGGATACTGGGTGGAGGGCACCTGTGCACAGGATAGGCCAAACATTCGTTGATTATAATCTCTGTAGTAGAGTTCATCTCACGGATTCCCGGGATCTCGGGTTTTTGTTTTTTGTTTTAATCCTACTGTATTCACTCTAATTAGAGTATGACAGGACCTTAATAACCCCCTCCGCCTCCGGGCTAGCTGGCTAGATCGCGGAGCTCCCCCCCTGCTACCCTTCGTCCCCATTGACAAATGAGAGTTAAACCGAGAGAATGACAAAAAGAAAGAAAGAAAGAAAAAGAGAGAGAGATTGAACCCCACTACCGCCCTCGCTGCTCCTGAGCTCCGAGCCCTGGGCCCGCTCCCTGCTCGTACTTCACTTTGGGCGGAAACTTCCCGACTTCAGTGGCCGCCAGGAAGTCCATCACCGCTTGGTCGCACTCTTCTATGGAAAACAGCTCAGAGATCTGCACATGTCGACATCTGCCCGCCTTCCAGCCCGTCGCCTTCCCCACCGCCTTCCACAGTTCTTTCTGATGATCTCTCTACCGGCTGCAGTGGCGGAAGAGGTGCTCCCGCGTCTGGGACACTCTCCCTCCACAGGACCAGCACTTATCGTGATCTCGGTGGCCGAACCGTTTCAGATAAACTCCCGTCGGCGCGTGCCCGGACTTCAGTTAGTAGAACCTAGCGGCCAGCGACTTCACGCTTGTCATCGGGATAGGTCTCTTGGTCCCTCCCTTGCCCTTGAGTCTGTAGCTGAAGTGCTTGCTGCACCTGTCAGCCTCCCACTTCCCCTGGGCTGCTGATCTTCGCTCGGAGATTCGTCTGGCCCTATTCGGGGCCGAGGTGTACGGCCGCTCTATCACTTTGCTTCCGCTTGCGTCTCGGGCTAAGGTTGCTTGACGGTCTGCCTGTTCATTTCCGGGGATGCCAGAGTGTCCCAGAACCCAGTGGATCTCCGTTGCGATGCCGTGGGCGAGGAGATTCCGCACCCTTCTGTTGATCCGCCGAGCCAGTCACTGCCCTGGGCTCGGCTCCAGGTGTGCCGCTCGTCGAATTGCGGCCTGTGAGTCCCTGCAGACTGCCACCATCTTCACTCCATGCTTCTGCAATGTTTCCCTCTTCTTGATCGCCACATCAAGCACGAGTCCGATCGCTCACATGTTGGTGTCAAGGACCTCCATGCGTCCAGTGCCCAGAAAGCTGCAGCGAGACCTCCATTGATTTCCGTGTTTGCACACCGCTGCGGCTCCCACTCGGCCATCGTCTGAGCGCGATCTATCTCTCCACCACATCCAGACCCCTGCTCCGATTTTGGCTTCTTTCTATCTTGGCCGGCGTTGCGCGGCGTTCTGGGCTGGGGTGGTATCGTCCAGTATGGTGGTCCTGACCACTGATTCTTCGCCGGGGGGCGGCCAATCCGTGCCTTCGGTTGTCTGGCCATGCTCATGCTCCTCCCTGATTACTTTGCATATCGGTGTGCCGGCGGAGGGGTTGTGGTGTAGCTCCTTCAACTTGCTACTGCGTGCGTTTGCTACTCTCGCTGCAAATCGCTGTTGTCTGGAGTCTAGGATTACCGGCGCCGGAGTAAGCCCTGACTTTCTCATTAGTGCGCCCTGCGGGGTTGTCAGCAGCACGCCCAGGATGGACCTGGCTTGTCGATTGAGGAGGAGTTGGAGGTCGTCTCGCCTGCCTACCTCACTGGGATCCCACCAGAGCTCACACCCAAACAGTTCGACCGCCTGGACGCACGCCACTCGGACAGCCCTTACACTCTCCGGAACAACGCCGTATGTCTTGGTAAAGGTTCAGAGTCTAGCTTCTGCTGCCCTGGCCTTCTTCATGCATCCGTTGTGGTCCTCTTTAAACGTTAGGTGTGCGTCCATCCAGACGCCCAGTCAGCATGTCGCCTGTGTGTTAAATCGTATGATCCCACTTCCGACTCTTATCTTGGCTGTCAGTTCCAGCCAGTGGTGCTTCCTGTGGCCCCGTCTGCGCGTGAACAGCGCCGCCTCTGTCTTTGCAGTGTCACACTGTAGCCCTCCTCTATTTGCCCACTCGATGCTCTTTCCTGCGCATCTCTCAAGTATCGAGACAACATGGTTGACATCGCTTCCGGTCGCCACTCGGCCAAGGTCGTCTAAAAAGCATAGCCCTTCGGCTTCTGATAGGTACTCTTCGACACATTGTATCAGTCCTGAGGTGTAAATTGCAAAGAGGATCGGTGACACAGGTGAGCCCTGCGGGACCCAGACTTCCACTGGGTGTCTTTCCATGGCGTTGCCCTCATCAGCAAGAACCCTAGTTTCCGTCTGAAACACCTGGGTGTTCCTGACGGCTCTGACGGCTCTGACGGAACCTCGAACCCTCTGACAGAGAATTACACGCTACCCGTCGCCCAGGCGACGGGTCGCGTTGCATACTCACCTCCATTACTATGCGCCCGGTATACACACCATCAGAACGACACGTGTGTTACACTCTTCGCAGGGGCTGCAGTTATGCTGTAGCCGTTCACACAACGCCTGGCGATGTTTATGCCTTTCTTCGGCGATAGCCACATTTTACCTCTCCGCTATTGCTATAATATATCGGATGCCGCACTCGCCCCATATATGTTTAACTTTGATATTTTGTCACATATTGCAATACAGTCTTCGCTTCGGATACCTCGCTTGCCG
>Ga0307512_10002345_pt1 | contig 24283 bp, 27 predicted proteins | sample 14_EM_MG_FD_200267 | JGI IMG/M metagenome (GOLD analysis project Ga0307512, IMG submission 200267) | Populus trichocarpa ectomycorrhiza microbial communities from riparian zone in the Pacific Northwest, United States - 14_EM | ecosystem: Host-associated > Plants > Roots > Unclassified | place... | reverse complement strand
ACGAGTCCCACTTCTTCACACGCATCTTCAGACTTTCTGGATCTTTTGACCCTTTAGACGGGTTACGATTGACCCACTTGGCCTTGCGAGATCGCACGTTTCTATCCGTTCCTTCCAGATTCCCTCAAAATGGATCTAGGGCACCCTTTACGTCTTTCATTTCTGGCCCAGCCCGTCGTATCTCTCTGATTCTCTCAGCCTCGTGAGCGGCGTTGGGCCCCAAGAACCTCCGGCGGATCGCACAGTGATCCCTACAATTACGTTACTTGAACTCAGATACGGGAACCCCAGCCCACTGGCACTTGATTCTTAAGGCTTGGGCTTGGTGAGTTGTGTCCTCGGTATGCTGTTCCCTCGGCTGCGTTAAGCACTGTTGTAGTCGTCGGACCAAGATAGGACACCTATCTCCGGATGGCTGGTCAACTCGAGCGAAGCGACCGCCAGTCGGCGGACAGGTTTTCCCAGCCCCCATGGCCTACAGGTCATTCCCCATCTACGTCTTATCATGGCAGTTAATTAAGCTGGATCATGCAACGATTATGAGGTTTTCGGGGCCGCAGGCTCTACTTTCCGCCAACTCCGTCGGTAAAGTCATACCCACCAACATCGCTACAACACAGTTACTCAGCCATGTATTCGTTTTCGGATGCTATTCGATTGGAGATAGTACGATTTAGTTCAGGCGAGGGCGTGCATTGGAACTGCGGCCACCCTTACAACACCATTCGACTTCGCGCGGTTGTCACTGTAAGGAGTTTTACCTTCAAAGTCTATCTCTGAAACGGAGTTTGTGATGCGGTAATCTGGGTATAGTTGATGAACTACTTAGTATCATGTAACCTCCCTCTGTCTTGATCACTACTAGTATGTAGTAAACACTTCAATACCACACAATTCTGGAGCCCTCCACCAAAAGTGCTATATCAGCCAGGTTATACATCTATACGAATTATTTATGCATTGGTACCCAAACACCTACTATTGTGCCCAGTGCCGTTGATAGTTTTTCCCCCCCATCGACGTGTTATTTTTGTGTTGAAATGGCCCTGCCGACTAATCGGAGGAAATCGGTTTGGTCGATTTCCTCAGCTGAGATATCTCCTCTTCCCCCGGGGGAAGAACTCGATCCCCGTCTCGTCTTCCATAGACAGAATAAGCCCCGCACGGCATCCCCGAGGGCGCGACTATCGTCATCCTGGTTGGTTCCTTGTTGTGATGATACGTCTGCTGTACTGGTGGTCGCCGCAGACGACCCGGTGCGCTCCTTTTGATTCCTTTGGGGGTGCCAGCCCCATTCCAAAGGACTTTCGACGTCAGGCATCTCCGACGGGGATTCAGTGTCGTCATCCGTTGCGCCCGGGAAATCTTCTTCGGGGGCTGGTTCAGGAAAGCTGTTTGAGAGCGGGCTAGCGATCAGACGTCGTGGAGATAGTGAGGACAAGCGATGAGCTAGAGAGTTCGGAGATGGAGGCGCCTTTGGATCGCGCAGTCGGAAGCGGTTATCCGCATCAATGATGGGAATGACCCCTTCATGGGGTATGTGGCGTGCGACGGGTGCTGGTTGAAGATGTGTTTTCTTGTGCACAGGTGATGGGATCGTGGAGTCAGCCGTACCTTTAGCGGCGGATGGTCAGAATGTGAGACTCGGAGGCGCCACAGCCACCGACTCATACCTTGTACTGAAGCGTACTGAGCCCAATACGCATCTTCGCTCGTGTCCACCTCGTCCTTGCTAGTAGATGGCGGGAGTTGAGCGCGATCGTCGTCCTCCACGCCATATGAATTCCAGTAGGCGTCGTCGTCGACACTTTCGACGTCACCATCGCCACCTTTGTCCTGCTTTTCTCCACCAAACTCCGAGACGGGGATAGGAATGGAGGCAGCATTGGTAGGAGCATCGCCCAAAGAAGGACGAGTCCCGGAAGGGAATGGCATCACGTTCGCGTCGTGGTATTTCCAAGTTTCTTCGCCATCCCACTCAAAGAGGACACGTAGGCCATCGTCTCCGGTGGACTTGACGTGGACATGAGCATAGGCGTGTTCTGGATCGATCGCATAGGCAACAGGAAAGTCCGGAGTCAGTTCATCGAGAGACATTGGGAGAGACTCCAAGAGCTGAATGGCACGGTCACGACCTGAAGACGGCCAACAAAGGTAGGAAGAAGGGTCTTCTGGAGAGATCTCAAGGAGGGCGTGTCTTTTCAGGAGAGAACGTGAGAGTAGATTTGAGGGAATGGGGCGAGCTAGCTGTGAAGGGGGGGAGATGTACTGAAGGATGAGGTTGATGGAGTAGGGTGATATTGGGATGGGGTCCATTGGATATGAAAGAAAAGAGTCCGCTTTAAGTCGTACTCGGGCATGAGTGTGGGTGTGCGTTTCCGGCTCCGAGCTGCGGTCACAGTGCAGTGTCTCAATTTCCGTACTTGAGTCCAGAACCGAGGCTCTGACGCCGCCGACGCCGCCGCCGCACCCCGTTTTGCTTTTTGCTTGGCCCGCCAGGCTACCGTAACAAACCAATTCCCACAATGCGCCCATTTTTCCTTTATCCCTCCCTCTTTTTAGTGCCATTCGCTTTCACAGGCGTTCTCGCACAGGTGAGCACAGCTAGACGTTTCCTTTTTGCCCAATCCTGCCGTGTTCTCAATCGACCAATGACTCGCTCACCACCTTGCCGTTTCAGAACAATAACACTGGCAATGCAACCTCCTCCGCATCCGCTGTGGTGACAGTCTTCACCTCACTTTCTACTGGCGTTTCCCTCGACCAGAATCGCCAGACCGCTCCCTTCACAGCTACCTTCAACATCACTTCCACTCTGACCGCTAATGCCCCCGGCGCGAGCGGAAACAACACGGGCAATTCGACGAGCAACTCAAATGCCACCACCACAAAACCTACCTCTACTGGGCCTCTACCAACCGCCCCCACTGATGTCAACGGTGGAGGAGATGGACCAGGCGGCGCTCCGAGTCCGGGGGCGACAGGAAACGGTGGTGCCTTTGGGCCACCTGATGGGTTCGTCTCTGGAGCGCCGTCGTTGCAATGGAACGCAATGGTCGTCGGCATCGCAGGGGCCGTCGTTGGGGCTATCCTTCCCTTACTATAGTCTGCATGTGTTTGCCAGTGCATGGACAACTTGAACACTACCTCGTCCTTAATTATATTACCCATAGACATTGGACCTTGAACGAAGGCATCATCGAACATGTAGTCACTGACTTTTTGCTATGAAAATTTCGCATGTACTTCTTTTTTACGGTGCAGTAGCTGCCGTGGCCCATAAAACACGGGGAAAAGGAACAAGCCGAGACACATGACATTCTGCTTGTTGCGATCATCGACGAAATCATCGGTCTTGCGACTCGCCTCGAGGTCTATCTACATGGCATCGATCGACATTCCGCATCCCGCCAAGAAACAGAGAACCGAAGCTGGAGGACCAAAAGTGCGCGTCGTCTAATTGTTATGACACGGTGCTGGATCTACTCTCAAGGTCATTGGAACTCACAATGGCACCTTTCACTGTGACGAAGCTCTCGCAGTGTACTTGCTAAGACTCACGGACGCCTACCGTGATGCAGGTTGCTCTTTCCGTTCAATGGACGTCCTGTGGCATCCTGTTAAACTTGTAGCCCAACAGACGTGAAACGCACTCGGGACCCTAACATCCTCGACACTTGCGACATAGTCGTGGACGTCGGCGCCGTGTACGACGAGAGCAAGCAACGGTTTGACCACCATCAGCGAGGCTTTGACCAAGTGTTCGGCCACGGGTTCACGACAAAGTTATCCTCGGCGGGCCTCGTCTACAAGTTGGTCTATTCTTGTCGTCGTCACCCCTCCTCTGTTGATGACTCTTTTTCACAGACACTTCGGTCGGGAGATCATCTCCAACCAGTTACAACTTGGTCTGGATGACCCAAAAGTCGAAAGTCTTTGGTTGAAACTATACAGGGTACTCTTCCTGCTTTCCTTGCTTGGACGAGCTCCATGTTCACCTGATTTCAGGAATTCGTCGAAGCACTCGATGGGGTCGATAATGGCATTTCGCAGTACCCTAACGATATTCAGCCTAAGTATCGGAATCGGACGGATCTTTCTAGTCGCGTGGGCTGGCTCAATCCAGCATGGAATGAACCTTTCGACCCGCGTACCGTAGATGTAAGTCATGATGCTTTCCTACTTTCGTCGGTGACTGATTCATTTGTTATTCTAGGCCCAATTTATGAAGGCCTCACGACTAGCTGGGGAAGAGTTTCTCGGTCGCCTGAATTACTACGGCAGGTCGTGGCTCCCAGCTCGTGATCTCGTTCTCGATGCACTCTCTCGTCGTACAAACGTAGACCCCAGTGGTCGCATCGTTGTTTTCGATCTGTACGCTCCGTGGAAGGTACGTTCAAACTCTGGTTGCCATGACACAGAAGTCTCACCGTTCGAACAGGAGCACCTGTTTGAGCTGGAGCAAGAGCTGGCGGTGCCGTCGGATGCGCAACCCTACTATGTCATCTATCCAGACGAGACCGGCGGTAATTGGCGGATTCAAGCAGTTGGTATCTCTCCCGAAAGCTTCGAGAGTCGCAAGGCGTTACCCGAGCCTTGGCGCGGGGTCAGAGACGAGGATCTTTCGAGCGTCACCGGTATTGAGGGTTGTATCTTCGTGCACGCGTCTGGATTTATTGGGGGGAACAAGTCCAAGGACGGCGCCCTGGAGATGGCTAAAAGGGCAGTGAATTTTTGATGAGCGAGGCCATCTCCATGTACTAGGCATACATGTCGTCTTCAGCTTCACTTTTCTTTATCATAAGACGAGTTGCAATTGTGTACGACTACCGGTTGGAGGTTAGTCACAGTTTTGGCAGCGCTTTCCGATTATGCGGGGTCGGGAAAAGAGGATGTGGCCTTGTTTCTACGGCAAACCTCCCTGCTAATCACGACACACTTGAGGTAATAGACCAGATCCGGCGCCAAGCTGATACAAGTACTATCGGTCAGCGTGTACATACATCAGCGCGCAATGCTAGGACACGTCACAGGTGTGGCGTCCCCGCCGATCCTTACTGGAGGAATGAACCCACACGTATATTAGGCTGCGTGATATCGAACATAATACATCATCTGCTTCCCTCTCATCTACGCGTGGTACTACCCATATCCTAAAAGTATATGTATGAGCGTTCCATATACAGGCGCGCGGAGCGAGCCTGACTGCTCAGGCTCGCCCCCGACAATATACTCCCTAATTGCCGCCGCCATCTTGCAGTTGTTCTGTGACCGACTATGGTGACTAGTGGAAATGGATAATTTGAAATAGATTCAGCACCAATCACCATCTGATAAAGCTATAAAGTGTAAAGAGGAATCCACCTGGCCCGTCTGCCAGTGAATAGCATGGCTCCAAAACAACAACCGACGGTACTGCTCACCGTGACTATTTTCTCCTTCAGAATGCATTTCCATTGTTGTTTACGCGAATTCGTAGAACGATGATGGCCCTCCTGGTGCGGATTCTCCGTACATTTTCGGGTTGTACAAATATCTCACGAGGACACTCGGTTAGTACCTTACCGTTTTCGATTTCCTTTGCATATCCCCTCGCATCAGATGCAAAAATATAATCTGACGTATGCCCTCGCGTAGGTTGGGACGTCAGAGTCGTGATACCTAGCTCGCAAAGGTCATGGATCGGTTCGTACCTTACCCCCGACTCGGGGATGGAGGCCCTATATTAATTCCTCACCGCCGACGCAGGAAAGGCCTATCTCCTCAACGAAGTCATCCGTGGAAGTTTCTACTATCCTAGAGATCCTTGTGAGGTCTCCTACTCATGCGGAATGCGGGTTAAAATGATTCAACTGTAACGTCGAACCTTCAGATGGACTAGGCGAATTCTCGGACTTTCCGCGGCCCCTCAAAGAAGGAGAGATTGGCGAATGGATTCTCTTAGACGGCGTGAGTCCTAGCGTTCTGGCATTGCCTGCACCTTCAAAAACGACAGACAGACTCCAGCCTCGTGCTCTAATATAGCACTCCACAATCTATACCCTGGCGAGATCGACCTTCTGGTATGTCGTGGTTTGCTTGCTCTTTCCTCTTTGTTACACCCGGGCCCCTCACTCAAAGTCATTCCTGATCATCCAATCAGTTGTCCGGGCCCAACTTGGGGAGAAACTCATCCTGTGAGTCCGTCACTTGGCAAAAACGCTGTCCCTTCTTCCTCCAAACCGATCAGGAAATGACACTTTCCCCCTCAGCCGCTTTTGCCTTGTCATCAGGGACGCTCGGCGCCGCTTTGTCTTCCTCTCTCTCCCAAATGCGCAGCATCGGTCTGTCCTATGGAACGATGGAAAAGCCTACGCCGCACGCTTATTTCGAGCCCGCGCATGCCCTCGCCGCGAAGATCATTCGCCATCTGTGGGATAACTGGGGCCAAGACGAGGGGGGCTTGCGTAATGGAGAGATCGACCTCTACTCGGTGAACATCCCCATGATTCGAGAGTTGTTGAGTGAGGAAGGACTTCCTATCATTTGGACGCGCCTCTGGCGAAATTCGTACCACCGTCTGTTCAAGGCGCACACCCTAGAGCACGCAGCGGAACTGGAGCACGAGCCTTCACTGGCAGGACCGGACTCCACGAAGCCGCCATTTACACAGACAACCTCTCAAGGAGCCGAGGGCGTCTCCCCAAACAAGATTGGGGGTCTAATATTCAAGTTCTCTCCAGACATGACGGGCTTAATCGACCTTCAACATTCTTCCCTTCCTGAAGGTTCTGACAGCTGGGCCATTGAAAAAGGATGGGTGAGTGTCACACCGTTAAGAGCCAGCTTCGGGGAGCCGCCCGCGGAAAATGTGTTTGTACCCGGCGGGACGATACAGGATAGGGTATGGAAGATGAAGCTATGAGTAGACGTAATACAGGATGTAAAGTCCATAGATGTCGTCTCCAAACGATCGTGATTTCCAATGCGACGCGTGCATATCATAAGACAACAAGAGAAAAAACGGTTACCATGGCCATGCCCAGCAACACGGGTAAGCGCAGTTGCATGGCGGGAGAGGGGATGCCCCCATTTACCACTCCAATGAGACTTTGACGACGGTATACCTTGAGGGAATTGATAGACCATGATGCGTTCTAGACAGCAAAGTTGAGCACGAAAAAATGGGTTAGCAGAAGGTGGCATACCTTAAAATTAGCTGGGTTCATTATACGGTCGGAACATGTTCCGGGACAACCCGAAGTTGCGTATGAGTTACCAGCCCAGTCACCTGGAATATGCGGATTGGAGTGAGCCTCTAGGTTACCTATTCACTCGCTTGTACATACCACAGAACGTGATATCTTTTTCAACTTTAGTGCCCTATCTCCCAGCAAGAATGAAGATTGGACTCACCAAATATGATCGAGTGATTCTTGAAGTACGCAAAAGGGTCACAACCCGCGGGTTCCAGAGTGGCAGTGGGGTTTGGCCAGTTGGCAGGATTCGGGATTCCATCAAAGATATCTTGGGGTACAGCGACGCGATAAAAATTCCCTTCGGTGAGTGGATCAGTAGTCGTCACAACCCCGTCATTGACAGTAACTCACAGACTGATATTCCTTCCTGGTCCCATTTCATAGCGAAAACGCCACCCCCTTGGGCATCGAAGGTGGGCCCATATGATGCCCGGCTCCATTCGGTGACACCGCATCCAGGTAAAGTGCCACTGCCCTCGCAGTTGAGGTATGATTGGTTGTTTTGTTGCTAATACTGGTGAAGACGGTGGTTGAACGCGCAAAGGCTCTACTCACCACGATGGTTCCTGTATAGCTACTGTTGACAGGCGGTGTTAGCATGCATCCTAGCATCACATTAGCATCCTTGCGAGGGCAAAACACAGGTTTAAAATAACCTGCGCTGGTGTGCCATGTCACTTGATTATGTTCGTTGTCGTGTACGCCTTCGATTATGTCGATCTCCCCCAGCTGCAATATGAGGTGAGGAGGGTGATGTCTGACTCTGGGAAGTGCAGCTCACGTTTGGCCAATTTCCCCCAACTGTCCAAAATGCTGGCCACACGCCTGGTGTGGGAACGATAGTTCAGTTGATCGCCCGAGTAAACGAGTTTTCGAAAACTTACCACAGCCCCAAGGCGCACGGTTCAGGTCCAGAATGAAAAGGCCGCCGTTGTAAATTGTGTTGCTTGAGACTCGGACGCTGGCTGAACGTCAGCAGTACGAAGCTAAATCACGACGTGGGCCCTTACCTCTCCCGGTACTCGCCAGCCTGCAGCGTGGTTGTGTCGTCGCCTTTCATGATAATCTTGCCATCCGACGAGATGTATGACAGGTTGTTAGCAAACGCCGTCGTCTTATTCACGTAACTGTAGGGCGAGGTCACTGGGGGCCAGAAAAGCAATTGAAGGTCACAGCATACGTGACGGTTCCACTGGGAAGGGGGTCAGATCACGGATGGGCGTTGCAGGGAGTACATACTGTGTCGGGTCATCTCCGGTGAAGAAGGAAAAGGAACTGGCCGAGGAAACGCTCGTCGACTGCAGTTTTTGGACTCAAACTAACGCCATACGCACTCGAAAAAGTTTGAAGCCGTATAGGTATCTTGGATGACCCATAGAAACGTCTCGGATCCCGATGTGATATTGCTGGTAATGTTATTGAGAACGGAGCTATTTGTGTCCCTGCGTAAATCTGGGGTGTTTTGTGACAGCAGTATTCGAGGCCTCGAAATAGACTCATTGCGGTTCGTGGGGCTGACGACACTGACTGCGGGAGTTAGAGATGAGAGTAGAATGATTAATGTTGATATCATCAAATGGAGATCGTAAAACATGTCGTCGCCAGCAAAGCGAGGAAGAGGGAAGATGGGCAATGGGAATACAATGTGGTCTGCATCCAACGTTCACTTAATGTGCCGTTCGGAGCGCCGTTTCACTAAAATGATCGGATTTTGTTATCCCGTCATATTCAATTGCTCTCTTTGTGTTATCAACACGAGGAGGCCAAGCCCGGCTTGGGGGCGCACAATCTCACGACAGAATGGAACGAATGCTGCCGTGTTGTCTGGCTTCGAGCCTCAGGAACACTGAGCCGCTACGGATACGACCAGTTCGGCGGCGGTATCGGCAAACCGTGAGGATTTTCGCGTGTTGATCGATACCGCACGTTCTTGTTGATCCACGTTGTTGACATCCAGCTGCGGAACCAAAAATAAAAGATAACTCAATATGGAATGACAGATGTTCCGCGCCAAGCTTTCTGACATTTTTGGGCATGCGCATACAAACATGTGATGATGTATTGTGTGTAGACAGGCGTGCAGAGCATAAAAAAGATACTATCATCGGTAGCGGCGGAGGCTGAGTGTGTTGTGTCTTTTCCAGGTGGCCACACGAGGTGTGTTGTTGTACTTCCCACCCTTTCCAATACCACGGTTCTGGACAAGTTATATGAGTAAAGGAACACGTGTCGCCGACACACATCACTATTATCCGACCTACCTGTTTTCCAATACTGGTAAGGCCACGAGCCTCCCGTCTCTTGTGGACGGGCTTAGTAATCCAGTTGATGCGAGGGTCTCGACGGATCTGATCACTCATAAGCCTCGAGGTGTATATGGTACATCCAGATACTTACCGCTTTGTGGTTGGGATCGACGAGTATAACCTCATAATACTTGTACACTCCGTCTTGGTTGATCCAATACGAGTTCAGCACCCGCAAGTTGCCACAACGACGGCCAACGCGTTCTTCAGCAACACTCCGCAAACCACGCTGGAACTTGAGATGGTTGACACCCTGGCGGACAGGTTTGCCATATGTTGCACCTAGACCATAAAAAAATCAGGCAAGCCAGAGATTCAAAGTGACGCATACGCACCCTTAGGGACATGCTTCTTACGATTACCGCGCCGCACACGCACGCGATAGACAACGTATCCTTGTTTAGCTTTGTAACCAAGCCGGCGAGCCTTGTCGGGGCGCGATGGGCGTGAAGCACGATGGATGACGTTTAGTTGGCGGTACTCCCAACAGCTGTTCCACATCCGTAATCGAGGGGCATCCAACAGCGATATTAAGACAGCGACATACCGAACACGAAGCAGGAAACGGAGGACGTCCGACTGCTTTTTCTTGTACAACTCGCCAATGTATTTGTACGCACCCATCCTGTGGGAGTTGGTAGATCAGTATTGTTTCTGCGTCATCAGCTCCTTCTCAAAGGCATCCATCCAATTGCTTCAAATATAACGCTTGCCAAACATGATCATAGTGAAAAGAATAGCTCCCAAGTCCGCTGAAAGGCATTATAGATAAAAGGTCGAGCTCACCTGCTATCAGTACTAACGACTTGAACTTGACTGAGAGTGGCGGATATCCGCCCTTCGAAACAAAGTTCGATTGTCCTTCCGGCAAACTCCGTGTGTCACAGCATACACCCGTGTGCTACTGGAGTCCAGTTCAGCACACACACCTTAAAGTAGTGACCATATGGTATAGGAAGGCCCATTTTCTTCAGCCGTGGCTGTGTAGTTTTGTGATCGGTGGTCGTCCCGCTGCAACCATCACACTACACTCTCCACTAAACGATATTTCTTGTGTCCTGGCATGCAAGTTTGTCCAGGAAGCTGGGCATAGTGTAAGAATGACTGATGAGAGTGCTACTATGCTCAGTGTAGGGTCACTCTGATGGAATTTATCATTAGAAGGGGAGTAACAATTCTCAGTGGTCTTCATCAACTTCGGTACATCTCTCGATGCCGTACACTCCTCACAGCACCACATGGCGTAAATCTGGTTCTTGCCACCACTGCATTGTGACGTCGCACCAGCAATGAATTCAAGAATGATACCATAAAACTTTCCTCGGTGGTCACGGCTGATTCGTGCATTGGGGGTGGCACACTACTAAGCATATGCAATATCATTGAAAGTCATGATACATGGCGTTGGGCAACAGTGAATGCATCTACTCTTCTGAGCGGAGACGTGCTGCGGGATTGGTTACTTTCACACCCAGTGCTTTGGCTCTGCAAGTAGCTGCGCGTCAGTTGCGAAATGCGAAGTACTAATTAGTTATCGCACCTTTCCAGAATGACCACACGGTTTCGACTGCTAACACTGTGCGCGATCTCCGCGGCATAGCTTTTGTTATGCATAAGGAGTAGTTCGAGCTCCCGGACATTATATACTAAGAACTTCTTGAGACCATTAGGAAGAAGATGTCGCGTTTTGTTATTGCTACCATAGCCGATCTTAAGTGTATGTCAGAACACAGTGGTGGGTGAGGTAGATTCACTTTCACATACCTTGGGCATAGGCAGCTGGCCTTTAAACCTACGCCTCACCCTGTTGTCAATACCCTTGGGTTTCCTCCATGCCTCCTTGACGCTCTTATAGCGGTCAGATTGGTGACGCCTGTGAAGGTAACACATAAGCCGCTCGGATTCTCATGTAAATTGCGATGCATTGTTGCGCACTTGAATGGCTTGGTACGCTTTTTGATGATCGGGGTCTTGACGGCCATGGAGAGCTGTGTGGTGGGCGAGTAAGAACAATGGCTGCAGGGTTATGTAGCACAAATGTCATCCAACGGAAGATCCATGAATCCATCGGATCCTGAGCCCTTGTGTCGAGTATTCTCAAGCCCAATATAATATCGTCGAACCAACAATCGCGTATAGGAAGCACCATTATCAGTGGAAATAATACTCACCGTCTTTCAGGTGTCGAAGCGAATGTTTCGGTCTATGGGGGCTGTGAGGAAGAGGCTGCCAGTTTGGGAAGGTAAACATGTATCAACAAGGTCATGGGAACCGTTTGCCAGTTGCTGCCCGCTTTGCACGGTCTCGATGAATTATTAACGTTACGTGCTCAACAAACACCCTCGATCATTGTCATTGTGCAATCCCTTCTGGAAAGCTTTGTATATTTTTCTTTCGATTCGCGAAAGTAGGACTAGTAGGGTGGGGACGGCGATTGGCACGTGTGTGTGTGGTGTAGTGTGGCGGTGCCTGGATTGCCGTCCGTGCGTGCGTGAAAGACATCTGCATCTTCGCCCCTCACCTGACTTATGTAGTGGAAAGTCCCACCACTTTCCCCAAATCAATTTTTTTGTCTTTCAACTACGACTCTCAACCAACGTCCTATTGCACTTGATTCGCACCCCCTTCTTCCACTCTCCCACAAACACCATCTATTCTATGCTTACAGCACCCGCAGCGGTGGATATCACATTCGACGACGACAGCTGGGGTGTATCTCCCGTAAAACTTGCCTACAACCGTGCCGTCAGCATCGGAAACAGCTGGGGCGTTACCTCGATCGGCCGCGGATTTAATTGGGCTGAAGAAGAGGGGGAACTGAACGGGTTATCGGACGCCCAAGCTGACCCCAAACTAGACGATACCCCCCTCCCCACTCAGAGTTTCATCCGCCCACTATCCCCTACCTACGCGGTCGCATTTACTACTACGTCCTCCAACTCTGGTGCATTATACCCTACCACTGTCCTCACCCCATCTACCCCTCTGCCTATACAGGCTCAAACATCTCGATTCTCCACCGATCCCCTCTGTCTTTCTCCGACTCACTCTCCCTCCCTTTCTTCTACACCTCTTACACCAACCAGTCCTTCGTTAAATATCCCTGATATCAACCCACCTCCTAGGCCAGTTCGTTCTCCCACCACCCCTCGGCCTCGACGTCGATCGTCTCAGCAACGTGTATCTCTCATAGCTGGGCGTCTCTCCATAGCGCCCATCGAACCTCCTTCACCGCCTCCCGTGGCTCCTCAAAAACTTATTCGGTCAGGCAGCACCCCAAGTTTGCTTAGCCTTGACACCAGCACCAGTCCGCCCACCCCATCACCGTCAATTGTCGCACAAACCTCGAACGAGCGTAGCATATCAGAGTTTGTCATTCAAGGTGAAATCGGTCGCGGTGCATATGGCTTAGTGAAGAAAGCAAGGGAGATGAAACCGGATGGAAAGCTTGGGGTGAGCGATCTCATGCTCTGCTAACTATGTCTTGATTGATATGAGCGTGGATAGCCCCCACTCGTAATCAAGCAGGTCATTAAATCCCGAATCTTGGCCGACTGTTGGAAAAAACATCCAAAGTATGGGACAATCCCCATTGAGATCTATGTTATGTCTGCAATCTCAAATACGTCCTACATCTTACCCCCACCTCGGTCGTGGGATCCTTCTCGAGATGGCCTTGCTGATAATCCCCACTCCCAATCCGCAGCCGGAGATGATTTCGAATGGATCGAAGGCAAGGTGGTGAAAGGACATCCCAACATTTGCCCGCTTCTAGATTTTTTTGAAGACAATCACTATTACTATCTCGTACTACCCTCCACAATCCCCGAACCAGTACCAAATGCATCCATCCCACCATCAGATCTGTTTGATCTGGTAGAAAGCTATCCAAACGGCCTCCCACCGAGCTCGATACGTAGCTATCTTGGGCAGATTGCGGACGCCATGAGTTTCCTGCATTCCAAGGGAATAGGTATTCTCCGTGTGGCATTCTTTTGAGAAGATACTGACGTTGAGAAAAAGTTCATCGAGACATTAAGGATGAAAACGTCATCCTTGGGCCTCGCAACAGATGCATTCTGATCGATTTCGGCAGTTCCGGTCTTGTCCGGAAGGGTGGTTGGGACACCTTCAGCGGAACGTACGTGTCGTCGCACATTTGTGTAACGATCATTTATAGTAAACTCGTAGATTGGACTATGCTGGTCCTGAGATTTTGCGAGGGGAGAGGTACCAAGGTCCAGAGCAGGACGTCTGGGCCTTCGGCGTTGTAGCATATGTGATGCTTGTTGGGGAATGCCCGTTCACAACTGCCGCAGAAGCTCAAGAAGGGCTCTCATCACCCCTCTCGAATGCTTCCATCGCCCTTGATGAACGCTGTCTTGAAGGACACGAGACTGAGGGCGAAGAGCCGGACGGCGGGGGCGCTCTAATGGACGCCGCTGCCCTTGTTCGTGCTTGTCTGCAGCTTGAAGTTTGTGCGCGACCAACTTTCGACAAGATTCTGGAATCTCGGTTTCTTTCAGGAAGAGGAGGCTGGGGTATAGAAGATCTGTACAAGGAATAGATGACTCTCATCCCTTTGGCATGCCGGCTAGACCCCTGACACGGCGCCTTGTTTCTGATACCTCCTGGCGAACGAGTCAGGTTGTTACGTATTATCAACTGTCATCCAAATCTCCATGTTGTATCCATCGTAATTTCACTATCGGAATGATGCCCGTTACAACGCATAGCCATAACTTACGAGTAGGAGTGCATACCCGTGGTAGTCCGTATTTTGTATTTTCATAGGAATGGAATAACAAGGCCATTCTCTCGACACTCATTTATCCATCCTATGATACGCTCAACCGGGTCCCGGCGGTGTCGGCCGGCGCGGAGTCAAGAAAGGTTTATCGGATCCTAGTCAATCGATCAGGAAAAAAATTTCGCGCCCCGCGCATATATCTACGCCCAATCTTCCAGCCACACTGATTCGTTTGCTTTCCCCCAAACTTTTCTTACATCTCCCCGTCTCTCGTCTCTTACTATTCTAGCGTGTTTTTCTGTGAGTGTTCCGTCCTTGTCATTTTTTGAAACTACTGGCTCCGGTCTCGCACTTTACGACACTGGTGGATTGTGGAGAGTAGGATAAGATGAAGATTTCTTTTCCAATCGCCACGATACTCTTTTGTGATGATGTTGGTGACTGATTTTGCGATCCACTCCATCAGATATAAAAAAATGGGCAAGGAGAAGACTCACGTTAACGTCGTCGGTATGCACATGCACGAGGCTATCTCTCCTACCGGTGATTAACTTACCCTCTAGTTATCGGCCACGTCGATTCTGGCAAGTCTACAACCACTGGTCACTTGATCTACAAATGTGGTGGTATCGATAAGCGTACCATCGAAAAATTCGAGAAGGAGGCTGCTGAGCTTGGGAAAGGCTCGTTCAAATATGGTTAGCCAAGGATTGATGGTCTCCTACGATGTTTTGTTTATGCTGCGATCCGTGTAGCTTGGGTGCTTGACAAGCTAAAGGCCGAACGTGAGCGTGGTATCACCATCGATATCGCCCTCTGGAAGTTCGAGACCCCCAAATTCATGGTTACTGTAAGCGCAACCGGACAGCCCTTATCCCGATTAGGATCACTGATCTACGATCCCAGGTCATTGACGCCCCTGGTCACCGTGATTTCATCAAGAACATGATTACCGGCACCTCCCAGGCCGACTGTGCCGTCCTCATCATTGCTAGTGGTACCGGTGAATTCGAGGCGGGCATTTCCAAGGACGGTCAGACTCGCGAGCATGCCCTTTTGGCCTTCACCCTTGGTGTCCGTCAGTTGATCGTCGCCGTTAACAAAATGGACACGTCCAAGGTGGGTTTCGAATCTTTATCTGTTTCCTTTATTCTAATAATTGTCACAGTGGAGTGAGGACCGCTTCAACGAAATTGTGAAGGAGACCTCTACCTTCATCAAAAAGGTTGGCTACAACCCCAAGGCTGTCGCATTCGTACCGATTTCCGGCTGGCATGGTGACAACATGCTGGAGGAATCCAGCAAGTTCGTGTTATACCGCTACTGGTCGATAGCACACGACTCACGGACTATTATATAGCATGCCATGGTACAAGGGTTGGACCAAGGATATCAAGGGTGGCTCCGTCAAAGGCAAGACTCTCCTTGACGCCATCGACGCCATCGAGCCTCCAGTTCGTCCCTCCGACAAGCCACTCCGCCTCCCCCTTCAAGATGTCTATAAAATCGGTGGTATCGGAACTGTCCCTGTCGGCCGTGTTGAGACTGGTGTCATCAAGGCCGGAATGGTTGTAACATTCGCACCCTCGAATGTCACTACTGAAGTCAAGTCCGTCGAAATGCACCACGAGCAACTTGTTGAGGGTGTTCCTGGCGATAACGTCGGTTTCAACGTGAAGTAAGTCTTCACTGTCAGCCAAACGACGCAAGTAAGTACTCATGTCCATTTACAGGAACGTGTCTGTCAAAGATATCCGTCGCGGTAACGTCGCTTCTGACTCTAAGAACGACCCCGCCAAAGAGGCTGCGTCCTTCAATGCCCAAGTCATCGTTCTCAATCATCCCGGTCAGATTGGTGCCGGCTATGCCCCTGTCCTCGATTGCCATACGGCCCACATTGCCTGTAAATTCTCTGAACTGCTTGAGAAGATCGACCGCCGAACGGGCAAGGCTATTGAGCAGGCCCCTAAATTCGTCAAGTCAGGTGATGCCTGCATCGTCAAGCTTGTCCCCAGCAAGCCAATGTGTGTGGAGTCGTATTCTGAGTACCCACCGCTTGGTCGTTTCGCCGTCCGTGACATGAGACAAACTGTTGCTGTCGGTGTCATTAAGTCTGTTGATAAGACCGAGAGAGGTGGCAAGGGTGAGTTACAGTTCACCAACATCGTGGATCTGGTGCTAACATGGCTGTGTACAGTTACGAAGGCCGCGGAGAAGGCTGCCAAGAAGAAGTAAATGTAGATGTACATCACCGTTTTTCTCCTTTCTTCCTTCCTTCACGCACACTTTTCTTCCCTCTTCTACTCTGCGCCAGGCATACCACGCACCATTGTTCAACTGTCATGACAATTCTGTTTGCACGATTACGACGATTTACGACGCTGGGTCATGTCGATGGGCCTCAGGTCGTCGTGTATCTATAGCTTACGGTGTTGTTCTGATATTCGAGTTGAAGGAATAATAATGTCGCTGTTGTATTCCTCTGAACAGTAGAGACTTTGAAGAAATTGCGCTACAGTGCTAATAAAATTGATCTGTAGGGTTTACTCGATCGGTGTGGGTACACAGATAGCTCGAACCCCCTCCCATATCTCACTCCCATCACACAAGCATCCTTCGCTTGTAACTCTCTGGAACCAGCGGGCATCGCAGACGGATAACAAAGTTCATTTCAAAGTGGGGTTTCTGCCTTGTTAGCTCAACCCGAAATCTTTGCAGCAGAAAACCGGTGTAAAATGTCGTCTGGGTGTATCAGCAGATCGATTTCCTACTAGCGCTCATGGATACCTATTCATAGAGTTCTGCATGGAGCGGCGTGATCGAAAAAGACATACCTTCATATCTCTGAGTACACTCACTGTTAGGCCTCAGCCTGACAAACGCAAGACAAGAACACTTAGATATAAGATTACATATGCCTCCTGATTACATTACTGCTCGCCATCCGTATATATAGCTGCAGAGAACAGAATAGACCATCCCCTAAGTGAGTGGGTACTTAGTAATAGTAAGTAGGGTCTAAGTTCAAAGGAGAGATGCGACAGGGAGAGTCGGCGCGACATTCTCGAGAAAAATGGAACGAGCTGCTGTCTGTGGCCGACGGTGGTCATGGAAAGGTATTGTAGAAGGCGTTTGTGGCGTTTCGGGGTGAGATAGGACATAACCCGAGCACGATGGGAACACCCAAAACTAGGACGGGCTCAGGGGAACTTGTTACAACGTTGTTTCCATGTCGAGGCCGACATGTTTATCCAGGAACTCGATAGCCCGCCGGCCGCGCAAGGCAGCTAACTGGCCCAGCTTTTCTGCGGTGAATCTCTCGGCGTGATTGGCCATGGTGTGGGCCTTGATTGTATAGGAGCGAGCCCACATGAAATCGCAGAAAGGGCATCGGCGTTGGGACCCGTGTGTCTCCCTCATGTGTCGATTGCGCTCGGAAACCCTTATAAAGTCAATGTTGCAGTGTACACACATGGGCCGCGGCCTTCTGCCCATGGTAGGTTTCCTCTTGTCCTCTGTGGCTGTGGGGCTTTGAATGTTGGAATCCCCACCGGTTCCATGGGGTTGGGTCTGAGATACGACGTTATCCTGCACTCAAATCACAGTAAAACTTAGCAGTGCTTGCCTCGTAGATTGGAAAATTGAGATCCAACCAATCCAACCACATCTGAATCCAAAATAGCCAAGCGTCTAGCTGTGAGCAGTATGGTAGAAATCCCAAGGTTAAGAAGTTTCATCGCCGTAACGTAGTGCATTCCTTACCTGATCGTACTCAGAGGTTGCTCCAAGGGTTGAGCTGCCTGCCGAGGCACCGAGCAGCCCTGGATTGTCAGGTGGCGGGACAGATACCATGTCGTTCCCTGAGAAAGGACCAGCACTTAACTGTGAGCGGTACGGTAGAAACCCCAAGGTCAGGAAGTTTCACCGCCGTAACTAATGCATTCCTTACCTGACCGTACCCAGAGGTTGCTCCGAGGGTTGAGCTGCATGGGGAGGCACCGAGCAGCTCTGGATTGTCAGGTGGCGGGACGGATACTAAGTCATTCCCTGAAAAAGGCCCAGCGCTTAACTGCGAGCGGTATGGTAGAAATCCCAAGGTCAGGAAGTTTTATCGCCGTAACGTAATGCATTCCTCACCTGACCGTACCCAGAGGTTGCTCCGAGGGTTGAGCTGCCTGCCGAGGCACCGAGCAGCCCTGGATTGTCAGGTGGCGGGACGGATACTAAGTCGTCCTCTGGAGATTTGTTTGGGTGGAGGGGGCACATTGGCGTCATACATCGGTTGTAGGCCGCGCATGCTCTCTTTTATCGTGGCGTGTGCGCACGAGTGGCTAGGTTGACCTGCGTGATACCACGCGGTACCTAGAGGTGCCCGAAGGTGCCCAGAGCCTGAGGAGAGTGCATAGGGACTTAAATGAATCAAGCGGTTCTAAACTCGGACAATGAGAACGATATTAAATCGAGTAAAAGTGAACTTTGTCGGCGTCGTGCGAGAGTTTCGCTGAAACATTGAACATTCCCATATCCTCAGGCGGTGTCCTTAAAGAACATCGACCCGAGTAGTGGTACCAGTCCCGACAAATGGTATGCACCTAGATTACTTTGAGCACGATAAGCGCAAGAAACGTTTCTCTGCGGGACACACAATACACCGTGACTACCGCCGCCAGGGACAGCTATAACCTCGAAAGAAAAAACACGAGTTGTCAGAGAGGGCTGGGTGTTTACTGCGATGTCAGTAAATTTACTGGTGGTACACACCTACGAGTTGCTGTCGCATCGTCCGGGTGTGAGCGTGATACGTGGCCCGGCGAGGCTCGGGAAGAGTGTCCCGTATTCCGCTTCCGCCGCACTCGCACCAAACCCCCGCACTGTCAACGCTTATTTTTCCTTCGCGCACATCCAAATGGTGGCTACCATCCGCCACGTAACTATGATCAACCAAGTCAACCCTTCTTTTTTTTTCATTAGGTAGGCCCAAAACTCAAAATATACACAAGTTACTTCGTAGGTCTCAGGCTGTACACGTATGAGATTTGGTAGTGTCGTTTTGGATATGCAAGTTCTGAGTTTCTCAACAGAGTAGGCAGATGGTGTCTGCCTGCTGCCGCGCTGTTGGGTCGAGTTTAGAAAACAGGCGTGGCTTTACCAAAGAATCGGACGGTGGCTCTCGAGGGCGCGTGGATCGCGTGTGTTCAAATGGGGTGCCACTGTGCCCGTCACAACAACCACCGACCGCTCAGTTTTTGAAACATGCGTGAAAAATGTTTCCCATCCAGGTCACCGTTGTGCCATCATTCCAAGCAGGTAACTGGGGGGTTTGCAAGTTAACCACTCGATCACTGGCACCACCGTGACACGCAGTTTCATGACCGTAGAATTGGTCCCCGGCGACTCATCCGGCCATTCTGAAGGGAACGACTTGTATTGCTTGCTCAGCAGTGCCCAAGAAAGTGTGGCCTTGGAGATCTATTCAGGCACTCCTAGTATTCAAACAAACACAACACAACCGGTGCAATTCCTTCAATGGCGCCTCACGCTCGGCTTCCTTTGTCTAAAGAATCTTCGGCTTGGCCCGATCTATCGTCCCGAGCAGACCCCGCGTCGGCAGCGTGTTTCAGTAGGGGTGCGTGGCATGCATGTTGTGCGTGCCACGTCACACGACCACGACATGAGGTGTGCGCGAGCACTTTCGAGCACGGGCCGCCCTCCGTCTCTCACACCCCTTCCCTCACGGCCAAGTCCCACTCACTCTCGTCGCGCCCCAAACCCTCTGGAAGACACGCGGATCGCCCAAGCCTCGTCGGCTGACGCCACAAGTGCGCGCCGCCCTGAAAAGCCTGTCGTTCCATGTAGCACACATTGCTCATGGCCCCTCGCAAGTCGGCTCAGTCTGGACCACATCTCTGTTAGGAAATGAATTTACTGTATATAGCCTCGCCCAGGACTCTTTTCGTACGTTCCCTTGTCTCTATTTTGTCTAGGACCTTCCACTCTCCATCCTACAATATCCCCTTTTATTTTAGCCTTTTTGCCATCGAACGTCGCCGCACCTCCCTCACCCTTGTCATCCATGCGCCCACCGTCGTGCATTCGACTACGATTCAATAAATTTTCGGCTTTTTGGACTCCACCATTCCTCGTCTTCATCGCCGTGCGGGTCTGTCGCCGGCAAGCACCTCATTCGCTCTCACTCTTCTTCCCTCTCCCCCTCTATTCGTCTGACTCGTAAGGTACTCGTCTTTATTGTGCCTTGGACTATCGCATAAAAACCTCTTTGCCTGGCCTTGTCAGTGGCAGGCCACTGGAACCCACTCTCTCCCTTTTTTCTGTTTTGCGTGTTTTCGCCCTTGCCAGACCACTTGACGACAAACCGAGCTACCGTGCCGTCGCTTGTCTTCCGGTCTCGCACACACACTCGCCTCAAGCCTTTCTTCCGTCCATTACGTTTTCCTTTGTGCGTTCTCGATCTTTCGGGATCGGGGCGTCTTTCACTTATTTCTCTCTCCTCCCTCCGAACTCACTGCTAGGCTTACACCAGCCTAGCACCTTACAACGACCCACCTTCCTTACGAAGGACCACAAGCGTGTTGTGGCACAGGAAGGTTGCTCGCTTAACGATCAGTAGACTCGGACACATATCTCCGAGTCGTTTCCGTCGCCAGAGACTATTGGGGTTACGTGCGACAAATTTGATACAAGCGCACGGGCCCACTGGAGTGATGTACCCAGTTCCATATAAGTAGTAGTGCACGTAGCTCCATAATTCTGCGTACCGTAGAATAGAGAGAGATCCTCCCGAGTGAGTGGGTGCGTGTCCTCCCATCTGCAGCACGTGCATCACACACTGCCATTCACTTGTGCACTCAATCTCCACTTCATCTTTACACCAAGACAGACATTCACCTGTAACCCTGGGTCCAGCTAGTATAGCAAGCGTGAATACATGACATTCATTAGTTTTCGGCTTTGTTGGGCCGAAGGCCCGACTCCCTACCTCAATAGGAGAAATTCGAGACCATTCACCACACATAGAGTGTTGCATGTAGGGGCATGACTGGAAATGACACACCATCACAACTCTTGAGTATGCGTACCCCCACTAAAGGTGTCGTCCTCGGTCGTTCTTTTTAAGCCAACACCTTGCTTCAGGTTGGGCCACAGCGTTAGAGGGCCATCTTATACCGCAGGACTCCGACACACCTCCGATTATTTTGGGAGCGGCCATTCTTAGACACCACGTCGTCGGCATTGATGTCCTTCAGTGCGACGGCTGCGATATCCGAGTGTGAGCAACAACATGCATCACTTTAAATCACACTTTGTCTACCCTTTCCCATCGTTCTCGGATACGGCGCAGTATAAATCAGTGACAAGGACGACTGGGCCTCACACCCGTGAATGGTGCCTCGACGTTTCTCACCTGCTCAGGTAGCGATAGTCAGGCTGCGGAGCGGGGAGCCATGTAAAATATGTGAAATCGGCCACTGATGGGGGACGAGCTGAACGCTTGTTCGTGTTGGATTGTCCGGACGTTCATCCCGATGATCAGTTCAATTACAATCACACTTACAAAGTACAAGCCGTTAACCAACCCTAACAGACGTGTTCGACTCCCTTGCTATCTTCGACCCTAGGGCCAAGATCTCTCGCTACCGTTCGCTCAAATACCTCCATCATGAAGCTAAACAGTGAACGCGTCAAGGCCGCGTCCCATCTCCCTTTGGAACTCTCATCACGGATGAAGGCGTGTTGGGCCTGTACCTCCAGGAACTGCAATAGCTTTAAATGGCGATACGCGCGGAATAGAGAGGAAGAACGGACAGAGACAGGAACGTTGGCATCTTCTAGAGTTTTACGGATGAGGTCTCTCCCAGCACGCGGAACGTGGGTATCCTGCGAATGATGTTCGCATAACCGAATGCAACGCAAGATAAAGGGGTACTACGGTTTACCTGCTTCCCAAATATCATCTGTAAAGCTCATATATTGAGTCCTGTGACAAGCATGCGTCAAAACAGCGACGATGTTCGTACCACCAGCTCGCCTTTCCCCGTGAGTTCTCCAGCCCGCACGCGCGCCAGGGAATCATCCCCGCCTTTCCCGAGGGTGGCGCCGTGGATATCGGTGGCGAAAAAGCAGACAGCCGAGAGGACGCGTGGATCAAACGCGGCCTGGAAGACGATTATAAGCTGAATAGTGTGATAGATGACATCCGAGGGGCCGTCGGCTTACACGGAAAGCCTGTCGGTAGGCAAAAAATATATGGGAGGTCAGGCACGGTGATGAGAAGGGGGGACACGAAAGAGTGAGCTAACCAGATGTCCACCAAGGCACATGCCCGTTGCTAAGCGCGTATCGTGTCACATCTTGAACGGTTTGGGGGTGGGCAGAGGATTTCTCACCGGCTATTCTGCCGTTGCAGTTTGGCAATGACGTGAGCAGGCCCACTGCCAACGTCGCATCCTAACGTTCACGGGTGGAACATAACAGCGGTAAAGCAGCTCATCAGTTTGAGGGGGTAGGAATTACGAAATTGCTAACCTCGTCATAAGCGACCACCTCCTTCTCCACCTACGGAATACGATGTGATTTTTACCAACGGCAATCACAAGTGGTCGAGCATTACCTTGTATTTGTTGCCCCTGTCGGTTCCTATGAAAAAAAAGCCGGGTTAAGTCAATTGATCCGCGTGGTATGAAACGAAACACACGGACCATCGACATCGTACGGAATTGGCTCGGGTCCCTCAAACTCGTGGAAGGATGACGGACAGGCTAGGCACAGCCGATACGTGGTTGTGATTAAGCGCACAGGAATTTGACGAAGGCAGGAGGCAACTGTCTCACCGACTACGTAACCATGGCTTGCGATCTGACCAGCAAAGCGTTGGACGGGCCCCGTCACTTGGTATATCTCACTACAATGGGATGATCAAAGAAGAACCCTTTCGGGCGCGGTACTGCCCAACCTGAATACAATGACGCCTTATCGGAGAAGCAGTGAGTTTGACGGAACGGAAGGTCAAAAGTTCCGCAGTGAGGGTTCATACCGGGGAACTTGGCTTGAGGATAGCCCGGAACTGTTGGAGAAATGACGAATATCCGGATGGGTCTCTCGTTCTTTGCCAACTTTGTCGGCACATCGTGAAAATCGGTGGTGATCAACATCGTCGTTCGAGTTGGAGTGCTTTGCGGTTATTGATCCAGATCTTATCTAATCTTTTTTGTTGCCTGGCGCCTAAAGTTGTTGAAGAAACGAACGTGGGTCAAACTCGCCAGCTCATAGGTCCACCCGGGGACAAGTAGCGTGCACTTCCTCCGAAATTTTGAAATGATTGTGTGCGTTCTTTTCATCGAACTTCGAACACGTTCATCATGCCCGCAGAACCACCGCCAAGCAGGATCCGCGAGTATACCCCACGCGATGAAAAACAAGTGCGCTTCATAATCGGGCAGGCGCAGATGGAGGCTCTCGCATACGCGAACAAAAGCAGTGAGGACGAACAACACAACAAAATTTCCCTTTCAGACCCATTTATTTTCTTCAGCATACCTTCATCCGCTCACTCTCGCCGTATGGATTTGCGTTTCGTCCATGTTCGCTCAGTACATGGATTGGTGGCCAAATTCCTCATATGGGATCTTGAGCTGGTTGCGGGTCCTCCCTGCGTTTTTCGCCCCGGCGGTGCCCGTCATGTTCTTCATTGACTGGTACGTACCCACCCCCCAAGGCAATAACAGCAGCTGTTCCCACTCAAAGTCTTCTCTGTTCCTTCATCCGGGGAAATTCATTCACAACAGGCAAAACAGACCGTTCGTAGAAAGCGCCACCGAGGACGTCCTCCGACGCGTAGACCTCCTGGACATCCGAAAGCACTACGCGCGCTCGCCCGCCTCCGGGTTTTGGATCCTCGAATTCGCGGACAAGATCATCGGGCTCATCGCCGTCGACGCGTCCCGCGACGCGACGAACGACGAGCCGGTCAC
>Ga0307512_10002344_pt1 | contig 24296 bp, 7 predicted proteins | sample 14_EM_MG_FD_200267 | JGI IMG/M metagenome (GOLD analysis project Ga0307512, IMG submission 200267) | Populus trichocarpa ectomycorrhiza microbial communities from riparian zone in the Pacific Northwest, United States - 14_EM | ecosystem: Host-associated > Plants > Roots > Unclassified | place... | reverse complement strand
TGAACCTTTAATTTTAAAAAAATATGATTTAGAAGAATCGTCCTCTTTTAATAAAGATAATAAAGTGTACGATTTAGTTAATAATATAAGTAGTACAGGGTTTAAAATTAATAATGAAGTATTGGATTTTATATTAAATGAAGGAATAAAATACAAATTAATTACAAATTTTAATGAAGTTCATCCTTTAGAAAACCAAAAAGATGAAAAAATTAAATTAAATACTCGGGAGAGAAAAACTTTAGAATCTTTTTTAAGTATAAGAGATTTAGAAAAAAATACTATAGGTTTAGCTTTAATTTTTAAAAATGTAAATGAATTTTTTATTCCAGTTAGAATTGATAATAGAGGACGACTTTATTGTATGGTAGAATATTTAAATTATCAAAATACAGATTTAGCTAAATCTTTATTGTTATTTAGTAAAGCAGATAAAATTAATTTATCGGATAATATAGCTATTGAATTTCTAAAAATTTATGGTGCTAATTGTTTTGGTAATGGGTTAGATAAAAAACCTTTTTCAGAAAGAGTTAAATGAGTAGACGATAATGAACAAAATATTATTGAATTTAAAAATGGTAAACTTATCACAGAAGCAGAAAATAAATTATTATTTATATCCTTTTGTTTTGAATATCAAAAATATTATAATGCTAAATTAGGAGAAAAATCTTTTTATTATAGTTGTTTTCCTGTGAAATTAGATGCTACTTGCAATGGGTTTCAACATATTAGTTTATTGTTAGGAGACATAGAAATGGCTAAAAATGTTAATCTTTTATCTCCAACAAGTAATGATGATTCAATTATGGATTTGTATTATCATATAGCAGTTGGAGTTAGAGATTTTCTAAAAAAAATGATAGAAAATGATATTTTAGAAAAAAATGATAATATTGTAAATAAACTAAATTGAGGACACGATAAAAATGCTTTAAAAAAAGAAAATAAAAGAAAAAAAATAATTGAATCTTGTGAAAGATTATTAGATCTAAATATAGATAGAAAATTAGTAAAAACAGCAATTATGGTAAAACCTTATAATGCTAGTATAGAATCCAGAGCTAAATATTTAAAAGAAAATTTTAAAGTTGAAATAAAAAATAATAAAGAATGTTATTTGAACAAAGAAGGCATATTACTATATTCATATGATTTTACAGTATACGCTACAGTTATTGATAGAGTTCTTTCAAATGAATTTAAAAAAATGAAAGAATTAAATAAATATTTACTTAGAGTAAGTAATATTTGCTCTGAATTAGGTTTACCTATCGTTTGAACTGTACCTTCTGGATTAAATGTTAAGCAAAAGTATTTAAAAAGTGAAGCTATAGAATTAAAACCATTTAAATATAGTAGAACTACGTTTTCAATTAAAAAATTAACTAAAGTTATAAATAGTAATAAACAAAATAGAGCTCTAATGCCTAATTTAGTACATTCTTTAGATGCTTCTTCTTTATGTTTATTAGTGGATGGATTTTATAATATCCCTAATAAAGATATTTCTCAATCTGAAAATTTAAATTTCTTTTCTATCCATGACTGTTTTGCTACTACATGCAATAAATTTAACCATTTAATAAATATACTTAAAGCAGTATATATACAAACTTACTGTGAAGAAGCATATTTAAAAAAATACGATGAAGGTATAATAAATAATATTATCTTGGCTTATGGTAAAGAATCATTTAATTTAGAAACTAGAACTATTATTATAAATGTTAATGATAAAAAAACTAAAATAATTAAATTTCCTAATGTTAATAAAGTAATTCAAGGGGATGTTAAAGCAATTCATATTAGTAAAGGGTTTGGAGGTATAAGTTAATATTTACAATATTGTAGTTGTATACTTTTATTAATCTACCTTATAATTCAATAAATATGAAAAGTGATCCTTACCTATTAGCTTTATTACCTTATTAGAATATATTAAAAGACTAATATTCTAATACAAAATTATAATGTCTTTTCTTAACGAATTAAATTAAATTAAATTAAATTAAATTAAAATATGAATCAAAAATACAAAATAAATTATGTTTATTTTTCTTATGAGAATTTTACTAAGGATAATTTTTCTAAAGAAATAAGAAAAAACTTTCATTTGAATACAACATATAGTATTCTTATAAAAATAGGTAGTAATAGTGATTCTATTTTTAAAATGAGTGGTCCTCAAATAGGAATTAATTTAGGAAGTGAGCATAATGAAAATTATTATTCTGATATTTATGAAACAATAAAAGAAAGAATTGAATTAGTATACGATAGTTATTCTTATATAGAAACTATTGAAACAGTGCTATTAATATATTCAATAGCTACACCTGTAGAAGAATTGAAATTAAAAAATGTAAATAGATATCATTTTCATAAAAGATTAATAAATATTAAAAATGTTAAAAAAGATTTCAATCAAAATTTTTTACCTTTAACAATGGATTCTAATAGGTTTGGTATAAAAGTTATTGAAGAAGAAAAATCTGAAATTTTAAATTCTATTCTTGATAAAAATAAATTCTTAAATATAAATAAAAATAATGAAATCGAAATTCATTTTTTTACTAATCAAACAAACAAAAATAAAAAAATAATTCTATCTGAAAAGATTATTCAATCTACACAGAAAGAATTAAAGGAGGAGAATAATAATAATAAAATAATTAATAGATATGTTTTTGATTTTAAAACTAAAATTTTTATTAAAAAAGTTATAGATACAGATAAATATAACTATTATAGTAGAAAAATTGGAAATCTTACATTAAAATTTGATAATAATAAAGTAATGTCTTACGCTATTAATAATAAATTAGAACCTATTAAGCCTGTAATTACAACTTATTTTGATAGAAATAATAAAATTGGGACTTTTGATTTGGAAACTTTTTTAGATGAAGACGGTATATCGAAAGTATATGCCTTAGGATTTTTTACTTCTAAAGATGAAGAGCCTATTTTATTTTTTATAGATAGTAATTTAAATTCAGATTTTTTAATAGAACAATGTATTGATAGTATGTTGGTTGATAAATATAATAATTTTATATTTTATGTTCATAATTTTTCTAAATATGATGTAATTTTTTTATATAATATTTTACTTAAAGCTAATGATAGAAAAGGATATGAATATTATAAACTTAAAACTACAATGAGAGATAGTGATATAATTAGGTTAGATTTGTCTATTAAAGTTAAATCAACTGAAAAAGATAAAAAAGAGAAAACTATTAAAATTTCATTTAGAGATTCAATGGATTTACTTAATTATAGTTTAGAATATTTAACTAAACAGTTAAATATTAATCTTAAAAAAGGAATTTTTCCACATAATTTTGTTAATAGATATACAATTAACTATATCGGTAATAAGCCTGATGTATCTTTTTATATTAAAAGTAAAAAATTATTTACTGATGAAAATTATAATGATTATTATTCTATACCATCAACTAATTGAAATTTAAAAAAGGAATGTTTAAGTTATTTAAAAAATGATGTTTTATCTCTGTTTAAAGTCATAGAAGAATTTAACAGATTAATTAATTTAAACTTTAATCAACAAGTATTTGAATCATTAACTATTACAAGATTAGCTTTAAATATATTTTATAAAAGATTTTATAATATAAAAAATAAACCTATACCATATATTAATAAAACATTCTTATTTAATTTTATTAAAGAAGGATATTTTGGTGGAGTAACTGAAGTATATAAGCCCTATGGAGAAGATTTAGTTTATATAGACATAAATTCTCTCTATCCTTTTGCTGCTTTAAACGGGATGCCCGGTTTAAATTGTGAGTATATAGAAGCATTAGAAAATAATGAAACATTTAATTTAGATAATATTTTTGGATTTTTTCAAGCTAAAATAAAGACTAATGAACAATATATAGGATTATTACCTGTAAGACATAACAATAAAATTGTTTTACCGAATGGAGAATTTGAAGGGATATGATCAAGTGAAGAATTGAAATATGCTAGAGATCAAGGATATAAAGTTTCAATTATAAAAGGCTATAATTTTAATAAAATTGAAGACACTTTTAAGGATTATATTTTAGATCTGTACAATAAGAAAAAAAATTCAGAAGGATTTCTTAAAACAATTTATAAAAGTTTACTTAATAATTTTTTAGGTAGATTTGGTCTTAATTTTGTTAAACCAGTAACAGAAACAGTTAATAGAGATAAAAGAGAATTTATTTTGACAACTAGAGAAGTATATTCTGAAAAAAATTTAAATAACAATAAATTTATTATAACTTATAATCCTATTATAAATAGATTTATATGTGAAAATCACGGAGTAGATTATTTGAAAGTATTAGAAAGAGAATATAAATTAAATTTAGAAAAAAAGTTTGACTCTTTTAAAGATGTTTCCATAGCTATAACTGCAATGGTTAATTCCTATGCCAGAATACATATGAATAAATTTAAATTAGAGATATTAAGAAATAAGGGTAATATTTACTATTCAGATACTGATAGTTTAATTATCGATAAAAATTCATTAAATCAAAAATGATTAGGTGATGAAATAGGAAAATTTAAATTAGTTTATGAAATTAAAAGAGGGTACTTTATCACTAATAAAACATACTGTTTAGTTTTAAATAACGATGAAATAATAGTAAAATCTAAAGGTGTTTCTAATAATTCATTGAATGAAAAAGAATTTATAAATATGTACTTACATAATAAAAGTATAAAGGCTATTAAACATAGTTCTTCTACCGACATTGAAAAATCTACAGTAATTTTAGAAGAAAAAGAAATTGTATTAAGTCAAAATTCTTATGATAAAAGAGAAAAAATATATGATGAATCAGGTATCTGAAAGGACACAAAAACTATTAATATATTTAATAAAAAAGACATAATTTAAACTCCAAAACAAAAAAAAATCCATTACAGAGATGTAAAGGTAAAATAAAGTAAAGTATATAGCAATGCTATATACAAATATTTACTTTTTTTGAAATTAAGTAATTTTTCTATTTTAATACCAAAGTTTATTAAAAAAATACTCATATTAAAAATTATATTACTTAAAAAACGTATTAAATTACGTTTTTAACCTGACTGGGTATTTATATTATTCAGTCAGGTTTTTTTTTAACACATTAAAATTAAAATGAATTTAATCAAAATTATATTTGCTGTTAAAACAAATTATAATTAGAAAATAATTTATAGGAGTCAGTGTCTTATTATTATAAATGTACCACTATAAGTAAATAAATTTTTATGTGAAATTTTATTTTTATTTTTTAACAAGTTTCTTTTAATTAGGTATAATTATATCTTATACTTTATAATTATTAAAAAGGGTTAAAATTAAATTTATAAAATTAATTTTTATGTATGTAAAATGATTATTTATATTATATAACTTTAAATATATAAAGAATTAAGAATATAAAAATTATTGTATTATTTAAGAGTCAAGAAGGAATTGAACCTTTAATGAAAGACTTTGCAGATCTACTACAGAACCATCTGTACGCTTAACCCTTCTCCTTAATATTTAATACATGTTTACTTTGAAATAAAAATAATTTAAAGTTTTATATGATTTTAAATTTATTGATTTTTTTTTTGACTAGATTAGGTAATTTTTTTCTTGTTAGAAAAGTTAAATTTTTATTCTGTAGGAACAATAATGTATTTATATTTAATTAATTAAAATTATAATAAATTTTAATAATTAAATATTAACTAAATTATGACTAAATATTTATAGGTTAATAAATAGGATTTTTAATTTCAATACTATAAATAATTATTTATAAATAAAATTATAAATAATTATAATAAAATAGTAACAATTTTCTGTAATTTTGTCCACAAAATTAATTCTGTGAGTTTTTATATCTATTTTTTAAAAATTAACACTGAACCTTACCGTAATAATTATAAAATATACAGTTTCAGAATTTATAACTTTAATTAGATTACTTTTTCTAGATGTTAAATAAAATTTAGTTTTTAATTACAATTTATAGCATGTAAAAAAATTAAGGAAAATAATTTAAATAAATGGATAAAAATGAATAATATCCTCCCCTGGAATTGAACCAGAATCGGCACTTTAGAAGAATGCAGTTCTACCATTAAACTAAGAGGAATAACTATTTTTTGTTTTAAAATTTAAATAAAAACTATAGTTAACTAAGTATAAATTATATGATTTGCTTATTATTTTCTTTTTTATATTTATTAATAAATTTTATTTAGGTTATATAATATAAATAAATATAAACTAATATTTAAAATTAAATATACGAGCCCTACCAGATTCGAACTGGTACAACCCTAATTGACAATTAGGTACTCTACCTATTAAGATAAGGGCCCTTTATTATTATATTAAAATAATACATAAATTAACTATTAAAAAAAAAAATTAAAATATAAATTATAATTTTTTATAGATTTCTTTTATAATCTAATTTTTACAATTTAATTATAAAAAGTATACCAAAAAAAGGAATCGAACCTTTATATTACCCTCATGAGAGGTACATTTTAAGCCGTTAAATTATTCTGGTAATCAAATTAAAAAAAGAATCATTTAATATCATTTAAAATTATTTACTTTAGCTTTTTAAGCTGTAAGTTCTTTATATAATATTTAAAAAATAACGTTATATTATAAAAGCAGTTGGTATAAATATATTTTTAAATTAGATACAATATTAATATATAAAAATTTAATTTATATAATAAATCAAAAGACATTAAAGATTAATAATTTTATATTTTATTTTTAGGTTGCCAGGGAATCGAACCCCAAACGGATAAATCCAATTCTTTTACAGAGAATCACCATTACCAATCGGATCACCAACCTTGATGGAATTTAATAAAAAATTAATTATAATCTAAAGTCCTAGTCTATTATTTTTTAAACTTTTTATAAATTCGAATTTTATTAAAAAAAGTTTAGAATTAAAATTATTATTTTTAATATTTAAAAATAATAATTTAAAGGGAATTGAGGGATTTGAACCCTCGACTTATTATTATTAAGTGTTCGTTTTCAAGACGAATGCCATAAACCAGACTCGACCAAATTCCCTATTTATATGTTAATCTTTGTAAATTTTATTTAAATTTATATTTTATTATTATATTTACTGTAATAACCCTAAATTTAGAATAGAAAAGAAAATAATTAATAATTTTTATTATCATAATAATATATTAAAAAATAAGATTGTAAGGAATCGAACCTTAATAACATCCATTATGAGCGAATTGCATTACCATTATGCTACAATCTTAATATAAATTAAGTATATAAAAAGTTGTTTTTAAATTAAAATTAAATGCTTGATAATATGTAATTTCACATACATATAAATATTAGTAAGTTAAAATCGGATTTAAATATTATTTTACTAGTTATTTATTATAGTCTACTTTTTGTTACTTTTTTATTTTGAAAACATATGGAATCGAACCATAACTTTCCCCTTAAAAGGGGGACACTCAACCATCGAGTTCTGCTCTCTTTCTCTTTACTTATAAAATATGTTTATTAATTTATAATGTGTATTATATTAAATACATAATAAATATAAGAAAAGAAAAATTAATTTTTGTTCTTGTCACTCTATGTTGGACATATTGTAAAAAGTTTACATTTATTATAGGTTTATTTTATATTTAACATATAGTAAATTAAAAACTAAGTTTATATTTAATAAATATAAAAATAATAATGAGTTGATCAGACTTGAACTGATATAATCCATTACCAAAAAATGGTGTTTTTCCTAATTAAACTACAACTCAAATTTTAAATATAAAATATATTATAATTATATTTTTTATAACCTTAATTAAAGTTATTTAAAAATAATTAATATTGATATTCCTATTCTATTTTTAAATTAGTGTTGTACTAAATCTAAAAAAAAAAGAAAATCAAATTTTATTTTAAATTTATTTTTTTATGGTTTCTTTAATAAGAAATAATAATAACTTAAAATAACCACTAAAAAGCCAAAAATTGGACTTGAACCAATAACAAATTCTTACAAGGAACGCATTTTACCAATTAAACTATTCTGGCTTTAAATTAATTTTAATTATATATTATATATAACATTATTTAAATAAAATAAATTTAAATTAGTCTTAAGTAAAATTTTATTTAAATTTTTATTTTTTAAATTTGATTGGTATGCCAGTATTAAAAATATACCCTAAACTGAAATCGAATCAATTTCCTTCCTTCTTCAGAGGAATGCTTTACCATTAAGCTATTAAGGTTTTAAAGATTTAAGGTATTTTAATATTTTAGAATTGTTTAATTTTTAAAGTTAAAATATAAATTAAAAATACAAATTAAGCTTAATACAATTTATAAATTAATAAATATAAAAATAAAATAATTATATGTTAAAATTAATAATAAATTTATTTAAAATAAATTTATTTCCCTTAGTCAATATAAATATGACTATAAATAGGGAAAAATGATGGAGATATTTCGACTCGAACGAAAATTAATGCTATGCAAAAGCATGGGACTACCAAATTATCCTATATCCCCTATTTTTATATTGATTTAATTTTGTGGTTTTTTGTAAAAAAAAAACAAAATATACAACTATAAAGGTAATTTTTTAAAATAAATATTATTACTTTAATTAAGTTTAATAAATTAAGACAAAGTAATAAAAAATTAAATTAAAAAATAAAAAATTTTAATTTTTAAATTAAATATGTGCGTAAAATAAATTAGATTATTGTTGGGGGTTAAATCTGAATGTATAATACAGCAGCACCTTCCGGTACGGCTACCCTGCTATGACTTTTGAGGTGTTGCCTAAAAGAGTTAACAGATCAGCTAATATCTTCAACCGATTTATATTTTATCGAAAAAGCTTAAAAATAAATAAACACGATAAATATGTAGTTAATAATATATACAATTATATTATTAACAATCTTAGACAGACAAGAGCTTCAAAGTTTCCCCCTGTTTAAACTTCTCCCCAGTGACAGACGGTTAGTTCATTCCGGATCCTGGTCTTCACCGTTGCGATTGTGATCAACGATTACTCGAAATTCCTTCTTCATGCTGCCGAATTTCAGGCAACAATCCGTCGACTATTTAATATTTTAACTTTCTTTGGTGATTAGCTATTCCTTTATAATTAATAAATAATTACTATAAATAGTAATTATAATCAAAATTCGGTCTTTGCATCATTTTGTAAAAGTTTTTGTGGCACGTTGATAGCCCAGTTCGTAAGGGCCATAAGGGCTTGTCTTAGCCCCAATTGTAAATATTTAAAAAACAATAATTATTAAGTATAAATTAATAATTGGGATTTTGTCCGTTAGTGGATTTAACCTAACTTCTTAAAACACGGACTGACGACAGCCATGCAACACCGGTAAACAAATTTTTATAAATATAAAAATAAAAATTCCTATATTTAATAAAATTATAATTAATAAATATTAAAATATTAATATTTATTAATGATATACAAGAACTGGTAAGATTTTACGCGGATTATCGAATTAAATAACATGCTTCACTCCGTTTGCTCCGAAACCGACTAATTTTTTTGATTTCAGTCTTGCGACCGTACTCGCAAGGCGGTATGGTAAATGCGTTAGCTTCGCCACTAGTATTAGGTATACTAACAGCTACCATACATCGTTGACAGTAGGGGATATCTGGGTATCTAATCCTATTTTCTGTCCCTACCTTCGTTTCTCAGCGTCAATCATTATTAGATGAAAAGCTTTCACAATTAGTACTCCACTTAATATTTAAGGATGTAGGCCCTAAATTAAGCATTGTTCTGATCATCCTCGACCTGATTCTAGAATTTACTGAATTACTAAATACACGATTATATATCCTAAATTATATTCTATTAATATAAAAATAAATAAACTTATTAAATGACAATTAATTTGCTTACTTACTCATAGAAATATTGAAATGAGAAATAATTAAGTTTTAATATTATAGATTTAAATATATGAAAATAATTCATATTTTTAAATTTTTAATTTAAATGATAAAATAATTACTTTGCTTAGATAATTTTTCAAAACAGCCTACACACCCTTTACGCCTGCTTATGACGACTAACGTTTGTGCTACTCGCATTACCGAGTCTTCTGGCACGAGTGTTGGACAGCACTATAAGGCAGAAGCTTTTTATATTATTTTAGGTTTTTAACATAAAATAGCTCTTTTGTTAATATCAAATTTTTCACTTCCTTATCCCAGTTGTTTTAAAAAAAACTTCTAGGATTTCAGCTAGCTAGTTCACTCTTTCGAGCATTGACTAAGATTCTTGACTGCTGGATGCTTGCGCAACTTGGGTATTTTTCATTCCCAATGTGGTCAGAGGTTCGCTTGAACAATAACTTCCGATCATCGGCTTGGTAGGCTTTTACCCTATCAACTACCTAAACGGGATTAATCTAATCTTATAGCAGAAAATTATTATATTCTTTTATTAGTTTATAAACTAATTATTTTATTTAGTTTAAATAAAATAATTCTTATTTCCGATCTAAGGAAACTATAAGGTATATAATTAACCATACTCACCTTGACACCTTATTTTATCATTATTTTTCTATTTGAAAAAAAGATACTTTTTTTCTCCCTTACATTATCCTCACTCTTTAAAATTGTTTTGGATAAGCATTATTTAATAAATTAATTGAACATTTCGATAATTCAAAAAATTAATTAATAGGTTTATAGGATATTTAATTAGTTTATACAATATTTAATTAAAAATATTATATAAAGTCTATTTAAGATATAAAAATAACTTTGAAAACAAAGATTTGCATGTCTCAATACTACTGAATAACGTTATGTCAGAACCAAAATTAAATTCTTCTAAAAATATGGATTTAGATAATTTTTTAAATTTAATAAATTAATATTTTAAATATAATAATTATATAATTTGTATAAAATAATAATAATATTAATTATTTATCATAATCTTGTTTTATATGCTATCGCAATATTTTAGTAACTCTTATAAAAAAACAATTAACATTAATTTAATATAATTTTATCAAATTTTTTATATTTGATATATTTTTATTTTTTATATATTTTATTTTTGAGCTAGTTTTTTTAGATAGTTATTTATAGTAATATAGAATATACAAGATGATAAATAAGGTTTATAATCTGTTTAAATCTAAATCAGCTTAAAATTTTAAGAGTTAATAGTTAATTAATTTAATTAATTTTTATTTTTTCCCCTGCTTAAATTATAAAGGGTTAATATTTAATAATATTATTATTGTAATAAATAATAATATTAATTTTAATGATATTATAAAAATAGTATAATTTTAAATTTTGTTTTTATTTTTATTTAACTAATCTTTTTTATTTTTATTAAGATCAGGTAATAAAAACAGACAGAATATTAATATTATAATAAATTTGAATACTTCAATACTATTTTGAAATTTTAAAGTATTTATAAATCCTTTTTCTTTAATTTCTGAATTAATAATATCAGACACATGTAAATTTGAAATATTTCCAGCACTAAAAATATTCTTATCAATATTTTCAATATTAATATTATAGCTATTAATTATATATTCAATTTTATCTTGAGAAATGATTTCAGACTCTAATAATTCTGTATTTAATATAGGATAAGAAGGTGTAACAAAAAATAAAAAGATGAAAATTAATAATGATATTGTAATATATAAAGCATAAGTAGTTATAATACCAGAGTCTAATTTAGCAATATTTTTAGCTAAATTATAAAATACGTTAGATAAACCATTAGGTCCTAATAATTCTACGATACCTCTATCAATTTCTTTTGAAATTTTATAACTATAATTCATTCCTTTTGCAATAATAAAATTATTATAAATTATATCAAAGTAATATTTTCCATTAAAAAAACTGTATAGTTTTTTTAATAAATTATTATTTTTTGTAACAGAATAAATATTAACAATAGGATGAGTACCTATAGTACCTTCAGGTAATAAAGTTGAAGGAGCCTTAATATAAGTTGTAGTATAATTAGCTAATAAAGGAGATGTTTGTGTTGAATTAATATTTGAATTATTAACGTTATTTAAGATAGAAACTGGTTTATTAAATAAATAAGGAGTTAATAATTTTAAATAATGTTTATTATTGTATAGTAATAAACCTAATAAAGCCCCAAATACACTCAATAAAGTAGGTAGTAATTTAATAATTAAATTACTATTATCTGTTTTTAAATTAAAATTTAGATCTTTATATGAGCCATCAACATTAGGATATTTAATATAAGAATCTACTGATAATAATTCAGCTTCAATTAAATTAATATTTTCTGGTAATATTAATAAAGAATTTTGAAAGAAATCAGAACCTACTCCTACAAATAAATCAGACATAACATATCCAAAGAATATACTACATATTGATAATGTTAATAAAGGAATAATAACATATCAATTAGATTCATGAGCATTTAAGTAAGATTGTTTTTGACCATTAGCTCCTTGTAAGAATACTAAACTTATTAATCTAAAACTATAAAATGCTGTTATACCTGCAGTTAATGAACCTAAAATATAAGCATATAATCCACTAAATGAATATTTACTATAAGCTAATTCTAAAATTAAATCTTTAGAGAAAAATCCTGTTAAGAAAGGTAGAGCCATTAAAGATAAAGTTCCTACTAACATAACTGAATAAACAAAAGGCATAAATTTAATTAAACCTCCCATTTTACGAACATCTTGTTGGTCATTAAATGAATGAATTACAGCTCCGGCACCTAAGAATAAAAGCGCTTTAAAAAAAGCATGATTAACTGTGTGAAATAAAGCTACATTATATTGACTTAAACCTATTGCCATGAACATATAACCTAATTGACTTATTGTACTCATAGCAATAATTCTTTTTAAATCATTTTGAAGTAAACCACTCGTAGCACCGTACAATGCTGTAGTAGAACCTATTATAGTAATAGTTAATAATACGGTAGGAGCATATTCTAAGATAGGTGAACTTCTTAGTAATAAATAAACACCGGCTGTTACTAGTGTACAAACTTATTATTAGTTAAATAAAAACTAATTATAATAATCGAACTATATCTTATTCCTTAATTTATTGTATTTAATATAATATTAAGGTTATTTACGTATAGTCTGTAAGGCAAATATTAATTAATAAATTTTAAATTGCCAGCTGATAGTCTTTTATACAAATTATTTTCAACTTTGTTTTATACAAGATATTTTAACCTTTATTTAGGTAATATTGTATTTTTTAGATATCCCAGCCTTATAGTAAATATTTTTGTTTTATATCTATTACTAGATAATGCTGTTACATAGCAGCATGCAATAATGCAGAAACAGGAGTAGGTGCTTCCATTGATCCCGGTAATCAACTTTGAAAAGGTATATTAGCACTTTTAGCTAAAGCACCTCCAAAAATTAAAAATGCTGTAACCATTACAGCATTACTATTCATTAAAGGTACTAAAGTAAATATACTTGAAAAATTCAATGATCCAAACATATTAAATAAAGAGAAGAAAGCTATACTTAGTAACATATCTCCGGCCCTATTCATACAAAAAGCTAAAATAGCTGCTTTATTGGCTTGAATTCTTGTAAAATAAAAATTAATAAGCAAATATGATACAACTCCAATTGCTTCTCAACCTACAAACATTACAAAATAATTACCTCCAAAAACTAAAATTAACATACCAGCTGTGAAAGCGGATAAATAAGCAAAAAATCTTTGTTGATGAGGATCTGTAGAAAGATAGTCAATACTATATATATGTATTAACGTTGAGCACCATATAACAGCTAAAGCTAATGAAACTGATAACTGATCAAAAAATAATTCTCATTTAATTACTAATAATTCACAATTTAATCAAGTTGATAATAATATATATTGTGGGTTATTTTTCATTGCAACTTCGTAAAAAGCATAAGAAATTAAAACTGAAGAAATCAATAAACTAGCACAAGTTATAAAATGTACCCCTTTATCACCTAATTTTCTTCCTAATAATCCAGCAGTTAAAGAAGAAAATAAAGGTAATATAATAATTAAAACACAAATAAATAAATTAATGTTTGTTGTCATTGATGAAAATAAAAATATATAAAAAAAGCCTTTCGGCGTAGGATTAAATTTAACTTAAAAAAAATAAAAATTTATACAGGTTACTTAAAAATTTAAGACCTATATTTTATTTAATCATTTTTAAGAGAAATTGTCCCTCTAATACGGTAGTAAGCAACAAGTATACTTAATCCTATAACAGATTCAGCTCCAGCTATAGATATAATAAAAACACCGAAAGTTTGTCCAGCATTATCATTAAAACCATAAGAACTTAATAAAACTAATAAAGTCACAGCTAAAAGCATTATTTCTAAAGCTATGATCATAAAAATTATATTTTTTCTGTTTAAAACAAAACCTAAAATCCCTATTAAAAATAAAATTAAGGCTAAATTCATATTAAGTGTTATTGGTATTTACATTTTTTCTTCCTTTTAGAAAACCTTTAACGATAGTTTTATCAGAGATAAAAATTTTATATATTTTTTAGTTACAAATTTTAATAAATAATATTAAAATTGCCGTAAACAGCAAAAACTAAAGATTAAATATATATATTTATCTCTTCAAGGAAAATAATATAATTTCCCTTTTATAGTTTACAATTATTTGTGTAAGCTATTAATTATAATTTAACATATTAACATATAAATTTTTATTGTTTAGGCTTATTCTAATAAATTAATTAAAGAATATTATTTTATAGATTATAATAATATTGTTAAGAATAAAAATAAGTTTTATTTAAAATAAAACTTATTTTTAATATTATATATATTAATTGCTATCTTATTTTCTATTTTATCATTATTTTTACATAATACTATAAAAATCTTTAAAGTATTTGTAAAGTAGATTTTTTTTTTTTATATATATATGGTATTTATAATTTTAGCCTAAAGACTGGATTAGTTTATTATTTATATTTAACCTCTTTTAGTTAAAATTACAGCAGCATACATAGCAAAAAGTAATATAAACCCTGTAAGTAAATATACTAAAGGATAATTATTATATAAACCAAATCCTAAAGAACTTATTTGTTCAAAGTTTTTTAAATATGTTTCGGCATGAGATATTTGATGCATTGAAAAATAATCCCCATTAGGAAATGAATTATAATGTATAATATTAAAGATAAAATCTTTATTATCAATAAATATATTACTATCTTTTAAATTTATTATCATATTAAATAAATTGTATAATGAATTGATTAAATTATTATATAATGAATCAATGTTGATTGAATTAAATGAAGGTACATATAATCCCGTAGGTGTTTCAATAATTAAAGAATTATAAAAAATAGTAAAAAAAAAAGATAATGATATACCTAAAAGTAAATTTTGTCTATATTCTTTATCTAAAGAATTAATTTCTTTAATACTAATATCTAATAACATAATAGCAAATAAAAATAAAACAGCAATAGCTCCAACATAAATTATAATATAAGATAATCCTAAAAATACTAATCCTATATTTATTAGTAATAAAGCGGCACAAACAAAAGATGCTATTAATAAAATAACAGCTATAATAGCACTGCTTGTAGATATTGCGAATAAACTAGATATAATAGTAGCAATATAAAAAAGTTTAGTAAAAAGTAAATTTGTTATCATTTTTTAATATTTTATTTTTAAAGATTTTGAATCATACTTATTTGATATTATCCCCATTTAACTATTAATTAGTTAAATTACTTTTTAGAAAAACAAAATGATTATTAATAAAGATGAATATTAATAGTCTTAATATAAATATAAATTTTAGATTTAAAATTTATATTTGATTTATAGTATTTTTTAACATAGCATTAAAAAAATTATATAATTTTTATATTTATGCATATTTAATATTAAAATAAGTTTAAATTAAAATAAATTAATATTAATAAAGGCGGAAAGATTTATTTTAAAGTTATTAATAAAAATGTTAGCAATAAACAAAGGTTTTATTAATTTTAAAATACTTTTATCATTAAAAAAATATCTTAGTAGTAAATAAAGAATTTTATTAAAGTTTATATACTTTTTTATATTTAAGTAATTAACTTAATGAAATCTAAATATAAATATATTAATATTTAAATTTATATGTAATAGTTAATTAAAAAGGAAAAAAAAAAAGATATTAAATCAAAAATTTAATTTATTAATTTATATATATTAAAAAAACTTTGTTTTTAACTTTTGACTAAAACTACTACTAGATTTTAGTTATATTTTTTTTCTTCATACCGTATATTAAATTTTTAACTAACCCTTGTCAAGGGTTAAAAAAATTAGAAATAAAACTAGTTAATATTATTATAACTTAAAAAAGTTAATTATTTATTTAAACAGAGTTCTCATTTTTCAAAATTTTATTTACTTTTATTTGTATTAGTAAAAATATGAAAAAGAGTAGTATTAAAAACAAAAATATAAAAAGTTTAAATTATATGCTTGTAAGCTATAAATTTTTAATATAATTAAAAATTTATATTAAAATAAAGAGATTTAAAAATTTTACAATTCTTTAAATTATGTAATTTACACATTACTTTTTTATTTACAAATTAACCATGTTTTGGTAAAACTTCGTAAGCATGCAATGGAACTGGGCTTCCTAATACTCATTCCATAGAATTTGAAGGCATATTTAATAGATTTTCTTTAGAGAATCTTTTAAAGAATGCGAAAACTCCTCAAGGATTTTTTGAAACTGTTGGTTGATTAGTAAATATATCATAAATAATATATATAAATACTAATATAGCTACAACAGATACAAGAGAACCAAAACTTGATACAGCATTTCAACCTGTATAAGAATCAGCATAATCAGGAATTCTACGAGGCATACCACTCATTCCTAAGAAATGTTGAGGGAAGAATGTAAGATTAACTCCTACAAATAATGTTCAGAAATGAATTTTTCCTAAGAAATCATTAAATCCTCTACCAGTAATTTTTGGCATTCAGAAATAAAAACCAGCAAATAATCCAAATACTGCTCCCATACTTAAAACATAATGAAAGTGAGCAACTACGTAGTAGGTATCGTGGAATGCTACATCTAAAGATGCATTAGATAGAACAACTCCTGTTAACCCTCCTATAGTGAATAAGGCTAAAAATCCTAATGTGAATACTAAAGGTGTAGTCATTCTTAGACTACCTCCATATAATGTACCCAATCAACTGAATATTTTGATTCCAGTAGGTACTGCAATTACCATTGTAGCTGCAGTGAAATAAGCTCTAGTATCAACATCCATACCAACGGCAAACATGTGATGACTTCAAACTAAAAATCCTAAAATTCCGATAGAGAACATGGCATAAACCATTCCAATATAACCAAAAATAGTTTTTCCACCTAAAACTTGTACTATTTGACTAACTATACCAAAAGCTGGTATAATTAAAATATAAACCTCAGGGTGTCCGAAAAATCAAAATAAATGTTGATATAAAATAGGATCTCCTCCTCCAGCTGGATCATAGAATGAAGTATTAAAATTACGATCAGTTAAAAGCATTGTAATTGCACCGGCTAAAACTGGTAATGATAATAATAATAAAATAGCTGTAACATAAATAGCTCATACAAACAATGGTAGTTTGTGTAGACCTAATCCATTTGTTCTCATATTTATAGCTGTACTAATAAAATTAATAGCACCTAATAAACTAGATACTCCGGCTAAATGTAAACTAAAAATAGCTAAATCAACTGAAGGTCCTGAATGTGATTGTACAGAAGATAATGGAGGATAAACTGTTCATCCTGTACCTGCTCCTTGTTCAACTAATGCACTTAATAATAATAATATTAAAGAAGGCACTAATAATCAGTAAGAGATATTATTTAATCTTGGGAATGCCATATCAACAGCTCCACAATGTAAAGGTAAAAAATAATTTCCGAATCCTCCAACTAAACCAGGCATTACCATGAAGAAGATCATAACGAAAGCATGTGCTGAAATTATAGCATTAAAAAGTTGATGGTCTCCTTGTAAAAATTGAATACCAGGAGCAGCTAATTCTAATCTAATAATAACAGAAAAAGCTGTACCGATCATACCAGCAAAAATCGCAAAAACTAAATAAAGCGTACCAATTTCTTTAGCATTTGTAGAAGTATATCAAGGGAGATGTACGTTCATGCAATTTTAACCTGTGATATGTAAGCCCATAAATAATTTCATTATTATTTATTTTACGTTAAAATACGATTCTGATTTTATTGCCTTTAATTTTTTTAAATAAAATATATCTTTTTCTATTATATACTAGCTAGGTTATCCTGGCTAATAAGTAATTAAAATAAAAGAATTATTTTACAATTAAGGTAAAAATTAATACAATAGTATTAATTTTTATTTTTATTTTTTCATTTTATTTCTATTATTTAATTTACTTTAAATAATGGATATTTTTAATGCTATATTTTATATTGCAGGTATAAATTGTATTTAATTAATTTTACTAATAAATTATATAAATATCTTATAATTCTATTATAAATTTATTATAATTTAATAATATAATATATACAAAATATATAAGGAAAAATAAATTAAAAATTTATTTTATACATTGAGTAATAATATTCAAAATTGACTGTGATTTATATTAATATATAATATTAATTTTATAAAGGGTTTAAAATTATTATTTACATAATAAAATATGTGATATAACTTTTATTATAAGTTATAAATATAATTTTGCTTGTGATAAGTTATTATCTTTAATAATTATATTTTTAGATAACTATTTAAAAATACCTCTTATATTATGAATAGAATTATTTGCAGGATAATTATTATTAGTATGATCAAAGAAAGTATTTTCTAATATACCTAATAAAGGTAAAAATACTAATAATGAACCAAAATATATACCTGATCAAATTTGTCCTAAAATAATGAAAGGTTCTTCAGGGTGTTCTTGTCCTAATCCCATTAAAAATAAGAAAGAAGCTAAGAATAGTGATCATAAGAATTTAAAGAAAGGACTATATGAACTTCCTCTGTTTTTAGATACATCTACAAAAGGTAAAGCTAAAAGTACAAATAAAGAAGCAAACATAGCTATAACTCCTAATAATTTATTAGGAATACTTCTTAGAATAGCATAAAATGGAAGAAGATATCATTCTGGTACAATTGAAGCAGGTGTAACCATAGGATCAGCCGGAATATAATTATCACTGTGACCCATTATGTTTGGATAAAAACATACTATAATAGATAATATTCATAAAAATGCAAATAAAGTTACTAAATCTTTAAACATAAAGTAAGGATGTATTGTATATCTATCCTCATGTCCAGATAATCCATTAGGATTATTAGATCCATGTATATGGAAAGCTATTAAATGTCCAACAACTAAAGCTGCTAATACAAAAGGTAATAAAAAATGAAGAGAAAAAAATCTGTTTAAAGTAGCATTAGAAACTGAAAATCCACCTCAAATTAATTCCACAATATCTTGACCAAAAGCAGGAATTGCTGATAATAAATTAGTAATAACTGTTGCACCTCATAAACTCATTTGTCCAAAAACTAAAACATAACCTAAAAAACCTACAGCGATTAAAAGAACTAAAATAATTGTTCCAATAGATCAAGCTAATACTCTAGGTGCTCTATAAGATCCGTAATAAAGTCCTCTACCAATATGAGCATACACGAAAATAAAAAAAAAAGAAGCAACGTTAGCATGAATATATCTTATTAATCATCCATTATTTACATCTCTCATAATATGTTCAACAGAATCAAAAGCAAAATCAATATTTGGAATATAATGCATAGCTAAAAATACTCCTGTTAATATTTGAAATACTAAACAAGCACCAAGTAAGGACCCAAAATTCCAAGTATAGTTTATATTGGCTGGTTGAGGGGAATCTACTAAATATGAATTAAATAATCTAAGAATAACGTTTAATTTTAAGAGTCTCATTTTATTACCTTTTTTTTATTTGTTTTATTTTCATAATTATAATTATTCATTAATTGTAATAATTATCCTATTTTTTTGTTTGCACGGTTTCTTTTTTGTATTGATTAATTTCGAGCAATTTTTTTAATTTTATTCTTTATACATTAATAAAATATACTTTATTTAAAGTATATTTTTTTTTAATTTATTTTATTAATATTTAATATTATATTTTTTATATGATCGTAAACATTAATAAAATCTTTACTAAGATAATTTGTATTTTCAGTTATACTATAACCATTTAATAATTTTATTTCCTAAATCAAATATGATTTAAAATAGTTTTTAGTATTTTTAAAGTATTATAATATACTTCAGCTAAACTATTAGTTTATAAATTAACATGATCATTTTATCAAAAAATGATCTATTTTATAAAAAGAAATTAAATTACAATATTTTTAACCATTTTATATTAGAAAAACAGTGTATTTTATTATAAATATAAATTATTTTTTATACTTTTATAATAAAATTGTTTAACTTAACTAAAAATAATTTAAAATAATGTTTTATTATTTTATTGATTTTTAGTATGAAAATCTAATAAAAATTAATTTATTTATAAATAAGTAATTAAATCTTTTTTTTTGATTATTTTTTTTTTATAAATAAAAGATTTTACCTTATGTTACTACAATTATAAATTTTTAAATTTTTAAATTTATATGAATTCATATATTTTTACATTAAAAATAAAAAAGCATAATGAAATAAAAGGTACAAATTTTAACAAAAAAAATTATTGTTTTGAAGAAAGGGGGGAATAAATTAACCTTAAAGTAAAAAAATTAAATTTATAATATTTTAATTTATAAAATAAATACTGGGTATAAATATACCCTATTTTTGCTAATACAACCATTATTATTTATTATATTATTTATATTTTAAATTTTTCATAAAATATTATACTGTTGGAAGTAAGGGGTCTATAAGATTATAGAAGATTTATTATTAAATAAATCGAAAAGTTAAAAATAAATTAGTTTTATTAATAAATAAAACTTAGTGTGGCAAGGGGGTAATAGTATATGTTAAATTAAAAAATTAATTTTTAATTTAACATATTGAAAGTAATATTTTTACTTTCATTCAACTCTTATATACAACATAATTAAAGTAATTAAATTAAGTCCTGTTAATTCCTATATTTAAAATTTTATTGCTATAAATATATATTTATTTTATTAATTATTTAATAATATTAAATAATTTATAATTGTAGGGTTGAAAATTGAAAAAATAATTTATTTTATCAACAAAATTAAACTTAAATCAAGGTAAATCCCCAAATAGTTTTCTTTTTTTAGGTTAAAGTTTATAATTTATAGATTCTATATGTGTTTAAATTACAATGTAAAGGGTTAAAAAATAAAAAATTGAAATATAAAATAGTGTAACAATAATTAAATATAATTATATTTTTATATTGTTGGTACCTTATATACTAAATGAGATATATCTGAATGAATAGCGTCCATGATAATATTAGGGAATATACCTAACATTACAGTAGGTATTAATAATATTAATAATAAATTAAATTCTCTTCTGTTTATATCTTTAAAAGGTTTTACAAAAATAGAGTAACTACCATAAGACATTCTATTATACATATATAGACTATATACAGCCGATAATACTATACCTACAGCACCAATAGCTGCTGTAAGAGGATTTCTAATAAAAACACCCATTAATGCTAATTGTTCACCTAAAAAATTTAAAGTTAAAGGAATACCAGTATTAGCTATAATAAATACGAAAAAATAAGCACTAAAAATAGGCATTAAATTAGTAATACCTCTTATATAAGGAATAGCTCTAGTATGTGCTCTATCGTAAATAACACCTCCAACACATATGAATAGAGCAGGAGATACAAAACCATGTGCAATTGACAATAGAATAGCTCCTTCTATACCTATTACAGTATTTGAGAACAATCCTAATACACAGACAGCCATATGAGCAATACTTGAATAAGCAACTAATTTTTTACTATCCTGTTGAACAATAGTAGCTAATGATGCAAAAACTAATGTAAATATAGCTATAGATTGTACAAATGATGAAAAATAATTTGTAGCATCAGGTAAAAAATTAATTAAAACTCTTAAATATCCATAAGTAGCCAGTTTCAACATTGTTCCAGCCAATATAATAGACCCTGCTAAAGGTGAATCACTATGAGCTTTAGGTAACCAAATAGAAAAAGGCATTAAAGGAGTTTTAACCGCGAAAGCTATAAAAAATCCAATTCATAAAACTTTTTGACTTTCTAAGCTAATTTCATTTAATGATATAATATTAAAATCAGTAGAACCTACAAAACTATAAATAGTTAGTATAGATAAAAGCATAGGTAAACTTCCAGCTAAAGTAAATAAGAAAAATAAAATAGCTGATCTTATTCTATCATCTCCATGTCCAAAAATAATAATTAATACAAAAACAATAGGTAAAATACTTTCGAAGAAAATATAAAACATTAATAAATCTAATGAAACAAAAGCACATATTTGTAAACTTTCTAATAGTAATATAGAAATTAGAAATATTTTTAAACCAGGTCCAAAATTTAAAGTCATTCTTAAAGGATTTGTAGAAGGAACTGAAGTTATAGCTTGTTCTATACCTACTATTCCAGCATCTCTTTCAGAAGCTGTTTTAATATCGCTCATATTAGCCATTTTATTAATTTTAGATACAAGTAAAATATTGTTTAAACCTTTAGTATCTTTTTCAACTTGATTTAAAGTTAAATCGGATGTTAAATTAGGGTTAGCTAAAATACTAAATGGGAATATATTTAATAAATCACCAGCATTAAATCCACTAGGTGATTTTACCATACTATTAGATGAATTATATTTTAAATTAAAAGAATTATAGTAATTATCATCTGAAGATGCACCTAATAAATTTTGTTTAAGAGATGGATTATTAAAAGATTTTACAACTAATGACCCTTTTAATTTAGGGAAAACTTTATATAACTCATAAGCATTAAAACCACAAGGTGAATTTTCTCTTTTAACTGAATTACCAAATAAATTGAACATTTCATAACTAGAAAATCCAGAAGGAGAAGCGTCATATAAAAATCTAAAAGTTAAATAAGAATCTAATTTAGTTATACCGGAAGGTGATTCATCATATAATCGCATAAATAATTTAATTTTAGGTTTTTTAGTATGATAAACATAAACACCGTTATCTCCTGTATCTCAACCATATCAATTCATATCTTTTACTAATCTGCTTAAATAAACAAATTCATGTTCTTGAAAACCACATGGGGAATCATTTCTTACTAAAGATCCTTTTAAATAAGATTTACAAGTTTGAGGTACCATTTCATTAACTACTGATGATCTTTTATAAAGAGCTACAATATGAGGTCATTTTTTACCTGGAACATCTGTTCAAGCATCTTCTTTTAAAGTTTTAATTGGAAGCATATCTACTCTAGTTATACTTTCTTTCATTTTTAATAGCTTAAATAATCAAGCTACTAATAACATAGGAATAAATCTTTTTAAGGTATCAGGAGTATAATTTAAGTTTGGTAAATTAACTTTTATGTTATTTAAATTAGATAATAAGGCTATAGGTGTAATAAATGTAGTTAATAATAGAAAATAAAGAGAAATACCATCTACACCGAAATTAAAATGATATAAATTTAAATTTCCTTCGACAGAAGATGAAAACACAGAAAGAGGAGTATATTCACTAACAAATTGATATTGACCACTAGGCGAAGAACCATCAAATTGGAATCATAAAATTAAAGATATAAATAAATTTAATAAAGAAGCAGATAAAGCTATAAGTTTTAAACTTTGAGCACTAGTTTTAACTATTTGACCTTCATTTTTATCAAAAGATTTATTTCCTTTATAAAAAGTTTGAAAGATATTAGCTGTAATAATATTAAAAGAAGAATGACTATATCATTTTTTAAAATTAGGTAAATAATTTTCTAATCTACTAGGTATAGTTCTATTAATCCATAAAGTATTAGAAAAAGATGGTGTAATAGCAATATAAATAGAAGCTATAATAGGAATAATAATTAATAACGTTAATAATGTCATTTT
>Ga0307512_10002343_pt1 | contig 24311 bp, 28 predicted proteins | sample 14_EM_MG_FD_200267 | JGI IMG/M metagenome (GOLD analysis project Ga0307512, IMG submission 200267) | Populus trichocarpa ectomycorrhiza microbial communities from riparian zone in the Pacific Northwest, United States - 14_EM | ecosystem: Host-associated > Plants > Roots > Unclassified | place... | reverse complement strand
AGTTGCGGTATTTCTCCACGTCGAAGAGACCGTTGGTAACGATCTGGATAATGTCGTATGGCTGGCCGGTGTTCGTATAGGTTTGAGCGGTGACGATCGGGAAGTAGGCTGAGTACCACGTGTTCGTGAAGTAGAAGATGGGAAGGATGAACCAGAACCAGAACAGGAACGAAACCATGGTGTTCGCTTGGGCCCACCACTAGAGACGAGATCAGGAACGCTCTGAGAAATAAACTGGATGGAACTTACGGGGGTGATCAACGGACTTCCAAGGTACGAAATTATCGCCCAATCAAAAGTGAGGAATCCCATCCCCAGACCAGAAGCGTAGCCAAAGAGGGTGTTGACAACGGCATTGTTTGGGGCGATCCAGCACACCCAGTTGAACCAAGATAAGGCAGTGAAGATATAGCCAGGGAACCAGTACCAGACGAAACTGCCGGCGGCAGCGATAGCGAAGAAACGCTGACGGGACATGTGTTTCCCGTCCTTCTGGTTATACGACTTGTGTAGGGTGTTGAATAACGCCGAGTTGACGACGGCGCCAGGCCAGATCATGCTCGATGGCCACACGAGGAATCTCCTAAACAGGCCGGAAAAGGCATATCCCATGAGCTGGGAGGAGAGGCATATCATGATCTCGTAGCCGAATCCGAATCGCTTGTCGTAGAATAGTTCCTGAGACAGCAGGAGATCGGTGGCATAGGCACCAAGTTCGACGGTCTTGGCCATCACGGTAATAACGGCATGTTCCTTGATGTTGAATGGGCCAGGATTCAAGGTCCAGACGCGCCCGAAGGTTCTGAATCTGGTGGTGGGGAGTGCCCATGCGAAGAATCGACCGATCGGGAGGGCAAGCAGCTGCAAAACGACACCGGACATGAGAATGCTGGGGTCTGAAGAAGATATTAGCGATTTAGACAGAGTTCAAGCTGTATGACACTTACAGCGCAAGCTGAACAGCTGATTGAAAGCTGGGAGGGCGGCCGCGAAAAAGATGCCAATCGCCCACCTTAAGCAGGAGTTAATGGGTGACGAGGCTAGATTATTTTAACGATACTTACATCCTTATAGTGCTGACTGGCATTGACGGATCGTCGACATTCGAAACAGCAGCACGGACTTCAGGATACGGAGATTCTCTGAATTTGGTTATCAACAAAGGCCAGCGATCAATGTTGGAAGGGAGACGCACTCGACTTCATCATCATCATACTTCAACTTGGAGGTTGAGCGCTCCTTAGAAGAGCCGTAATGGGACTCTCCATCGAAGTCGGAGGCAGAATAACGAGTGGTAGAGCCATCTCGGCCTTTACTCTCGAGTTCGAAGGAGGCAGTGCTGGAAGCGGTTGGTGAGGGAAGACCGTTAACTTCGTAGTTAGGGTCGTTCCAGTGTTCCTCCAAGAGGGCATCGACGTCCTGAGGGACATCAGGGGAGGTCATTCGTTTGCTTTTGGTAGTAGAAGTGGTCGGGAGCGGGGAGGCCGCTGGGGACTCAACCTCAATGGTCAAGTTCTTACGCGCAACCATGTTGAGTTGACGAGCGGGTGTCAGAAGAGGGGGTGACCTGTAGCTTCGGCCCTAGGGTAGCTGGGAGGGGAGAGAATGGGCGAGTGAGGAAGACCCTTGGGGCAGTATGCGCCTTTTTGTGCATTATGGACCTGCGGTTCTTTGTATCAAGGAAACGATTGGTCCAAGCACCTGACTTATTGTCTGTGCAGGGTCCGATGTAATGATCCGGAGAACCGACGTGGGATTCATATGGCTCGATAAACGTCTGGCGGGAGACATCTCCTAAAAAAGACAAGAACAAAAACTGGATGTCGCTGGGAGGATAAAGTTCGGGAGTCGGGAGTCGAAAAACGTGAATTCTTTATTGTCTCTGTTCGGACGCAGACGCGAAGATGACAATAGGTGATGGACAACAAAAAGACCTCGGAACAGTCGAACAGACACCCGATCAGTCCGCTGATCGCCGGTTCACGTGATTTATCCTAATCCGGAAGTACAATCGTTCCCACGATGGGTACCTCCGCAAAAAGCCGACCGGATATTGCGGCGTTTCCAGAACACCGGGCGAGGTAAAATGACGAGCACACAGCGTACTAGAGGAAACCCTCTGGGGATGGATTGCTTTGTTTTGTGTCTACCTTATCGAGCACTGTGATAGCTACCACGACCGCGCTAACGAACGACACCGGAGATGAAACAGTCTTGAACTTGCAGGCGTCTCCAGAGTATCGGTTCTCAGGGTCAGCACTTAGTATATCCTCCACTGGAGTTGTTTGACCACATCGATCCCGGGTTCCGGGCTCTTACCCATGAAAATCCCTACGAATGCAATTGTCTCGAACTTGACTCCTAGGTTTGGATTGGAGATTCGCGGTCTCAGCCTGGCGACTTTGGATGCTGAGGACCGTGATCAGCTGACTTCTTATGTTGCTAGGAAAGGTGTCATCGGATTCAGGGGCCAAGACGGTTTCATAAACGACCCCGCGGAAAGATATCTTGATGTGAGGAAGGCACTTTGGCCGGTAATCAAACGCTAGATCTCTCAAAGCCCTCCTCGGGCTCACTTTACCTCTCCAAAATCCCAGAGACTATCTGGAGCTCTACCTTGTTTATCGGGACGGATCCTTTATAACGTTCAACTATGAGCTAGATCAAAATCTTACATCCATGATCTGGTAAAGTGATATTTCGTACGAGGCCCAATCCCGGGGCAATGTGACTGACGTCGGCGAATATACGAAGACTCACCCAAATCGCTAGGTTGTCGACTTTCTTCCTTGTCGACCAGTCTCCTAGCGGTGGAAATACGTGATTCCCCTCCCAAATGATCACTCTCAAGTGTCTTTCACCCACGTCTGCCACATTCCTCCGTACGTTCAAGACGGTCTATTCTGGGGCCGAAGGGGTTACGATCTTGGCCGTTATATATTGTCGGTCGTTCTGACACGGCCGTCCAGGCAAATTATTCCTGCTCCGGGAAGCGAGGTGGTGTCATCCGCCGTGAGCCGGCAGAAAATGTCCACCCACTCATCCGCAGGAATCCCGTCACGGGAGAAGAAGTGCTGTGTGTCAATCGTCAGTCCACAGACCGAATCGTGGGGCTGAAGAAGGAAGAATCTGACAAGTCTGGTTTCGGCTTCCGCGGGCTCTAATCTAAGTAAAATCGTTTGAGGATACCGTCCTAAATCTCTTGTACGGTCATATCGAGAAAAGCGCGAAGCCCTAGGTCAGGATTAAGCGAGAACCTGCAGCTACTGTGATTTGAGACAACCAAACCACTACCCACGTATGCGATTGTTGCCCCATTAGATAGGATCTGTTGATTCGTTGGCGCACAGACTGCAATTCTCGATTTTGACCTCCCAGAGGCGAACTGGGTACGTCACGGAGTAAGGATCACGCCCCGGGCAGGACAGCCCATCCCTGCTCTTGATGGGGGGAGGACGCCCGTTTGATTGTAGCACTAAAGAACGTACTCTGTAGTTTCGAACGAGAGAATTGCGCTCAGACGACGGCGCGATGCGCCCAACTTTCCAGTCGATCGGCGGCAACCCTTGCGCGCTTAAGCCTGCAACGTCAGCGAAATCACCTCTTCTTCTTCAAGCCAGTGGCTTTATCAACTCCACCCGGCCTGCGCGGAGCACCGGATGCGATGGTGCACTCCCCGCTTTATCATGTTGTGTTCTGCGTGGTCGGTATTATGGTACTGAAGGAAGTCAACAGTATCGTTACGGAACCTTACATGGTGTGTGCCGTCCTGCCGGTCATTTGCCTTTGAACCGAGCCCGTGTCGTCCGTAGGACGAACCATTTCACGTGCCCCAGGCCCAAGCGTACTGTAATGGCGAGTGGACCACTTGGGATCCGAAGATTACCACCCCTCCTGGATTGTATGTCCCATCCAACCCATGCGTCCCGCAGAAATTGACCTACATCCTACAGATATGTGTTGAGCGTCATCCTAAAGCGTCTCATCACCTTCAAATGCAACTTACCTGTATTGCGGTTGACGCCGCTGTTGACTTTACTGGCACTTCCGTTTGCTTTGACTCGTTTACTCTGTTACCATAAACGCTTGCGGCCTCCCGCTTCGTTCTTCACCCCAACTGCGGAGTCTGTGGTCCTTTCAACATTCCCGGTCGTATGGTTTTTTGGGTTCTTGTACTACACTGATGTCCCGAGTGCCCTCTTCGCCATAACCTCGGTTATTGCTGCCGCAGAATCGAAACACTGGACTGCTGCTCTCGTAAGTCACCAGGATTCACACGCAAGGCCAAGGTCAATAATCCGCAAGTTCGGCAGCTCGGGTTAATCAGTTGCGCATTTCGCCAAACCAACATCGTGTGGCTGTTTTATGGGTATATTTCAAGTCAATTGGCGTTCCTTCGGTTCCGCCGGGACGGAGCCAGGCTACCTGACCCTCTTGCACTCGAGGCATCACCAGGTGCGTGGGACCTTTGCCCTAACCCAGGACCTTTCTTACTTGTCACTCCTGAGATAGGCGATCTCATAAAGATTGCCTCAAGCGTTCCGAAGATCATCCAAGATTTCCTTCCCTCTTCTGTGCCGTACTTTATAGACGCCTCGCTCTTCGCGCTCTTCATCAAATGGAACGGGGGGATCGTCTTGGGTCAGTGGTTCACACGTTCATATCGCGAAGATCTCAGCTGATACGGGATCTAGGTGATAAGGCAAATCACATCCCAGCCCTTCACGTCCCCCAGGTGTATTACTTTATCGCGTTTTCGACCATCATGGGATGGCCGGCTCTCATTTCTGGGAAACAAGGTCTAGGACCTTTGATACACGACATTGTCGCGAGGATGTGGGGTAGCAAAAGGTCTGCCACTTGTTCGCCGTTCGTGTCACGATACTCACCTCATACCTAGGCGTAGTGCTGTGACGCTGGTGTTAATCCTCCTGATGGCATTCACTGTCCATCGTTATACGTAGGTGCATACGATTTCATCGATGATGACAGGCCACTCAAGTTAGCAGCATCCATCACCCGTTCCTGTTGTCTGATAACCGTCACTACACGTTTTATGTTTGGCGGAGGATTTTCATGTTGCACCCTGTTGTACCATACCTCCTGATCCCAGGTTACGTGGCGTGTGGATGGGCTTGGTTCCTCCGAATTGGTGTGTCACAACCTCAGCCCTGATTGCTTCTCGAAGGGACTAAAAGTAAAGCAGGCTCCGATCAAACCCTTTTGCAGGCCTTGCTGTTGCCTGTATGCGTCCTGCCGGTACTCCTTCCGACACCTTTGCTGGAGCCTCGGTATTTCCTCATTCCGTATCTTTTACTGAGAGCGCAGGTGGTGGATGTTCCGGGGTGGGGTGTGGTGTTAGAGGGGGCGTGGTACACTTTCATTAATGCTGTTACAATGTGGGTCTTTCTGTACTGCGAAAGAGGAGAGATTAGATTCATGTGGTAGTCTTGCCTCTGGTCACGTGCAACAAATAAAGTGCTAGTCGGCATCTTCCGAGAGTCCGATCAAGCACTTGAAGCTGCAAGTCACCCATCCCCAACGTCCACCACGGTCACCCGCCAGGCTCAGCTAGTAAGTTCGAGTTCGTCCTCTGCGTGTCTCTGGCCGGAAAGTCCTGAAAATGATGTCCAGCGCACGATGCCGACGGCCGAACCAACGATCTCCAGTGGCGCTGCTCGCCCAATGAAACCACCTACGAAAATCAAACATTCTATCACCCTCTCTTCGGTCGGCAAGGCCCTAGCCGATGTTATGAACAAGGACAGCGCGAAGAATGGCACCCTTGAGAAACCGACCAAGAAGTCTAAGGACTCGCCGGTTACTCGTCGGTCGAGCTCGAGAGCACGCGCATCGATCGATGTCGTCCCGTCATCCGGTCGGGGTGTTTCGTTGGATATGGCGCCTGTCGCTTCTCGTACTCGGGGGGCTCTGAAGGCTGCTTTTGGTCATTCGGAGGTCAAGCTATCGCAAACAGAGAACATCAACGCATCCAACATCTCACTATCCAGAGCCTCAAGCCTCAAACCCAAGGCCACCGGGACGTCATTGCCCAAATACCGATCAAGTTCTACCGAACCTCCCTCAAAGAATCCCTCACTTAACAAGGTCACCAGAACCAAGAAATCAGGGAGCATCTCTTCGGACAAGAGTTCAACATCGGCATCGCCAGTACCTTCAGAAATTCCACGTCGATCTGTCAGCCCTCACAAGCGTTTGGTCAAACATAATCGTGCGGTTTCTGAGACACCCCAATCGACAGTCAAGAAGGGGACGACTAGCTCTACCAACAAGACAAAGTCCAAAGTATCCCCCAACAAGACACCATCCGGCCCACCTCCCTCTAAATCCGCCAACACCTCTGCCGTATTATCCCCTCCCAAACAACCCACACGACCCTCCTCTTCCGCATCTGCTCATAATGTCACTTCTACCCCGACGAGGTTACGAAGGCTTGCGGGCTTTGGATTTGATTCCCCCACGAAACAGAAACCTCCCGTCCACGTTACGCTGCAGAGTTCTCCTATCACAAAGAAGTCTAGCCAGGACACCACTGCTAGCAGTTCAGAGAGCATGTCAATTTCCCGCGGCACTCCCTTGACCCCCCCTATCGAGGACGACAGTCACGACAGCATCGATGTAGAGTTCATGCTTGGAGCGGCCACGTCCCCATCTGCTCCTACACCCGCCATTCCCCGGATTAGGGTGCCTCGGCAAAAATACGAGAAAGAGGAGCCTACAACTCCCACTCGATCTAATGGCTTACCCACCCGGGCGGATCTCTCGTACCTATCTCCCCTGCCAAACGGTAGCCCATCGTCTCTGAGACCCATATCAAAGAGACCCGGAAATGATCGAGGTTCACTCTTGTCTTGGGAACAATTGGCCGCAGCCAACTACTCTGCAGACGACGACGTGGAGATCTCGCATATGCTTTCCGAGATCCCTGCCCCATTTATGCCGGGAGTTGCCTCGCCGGCACCGAGCACCGTCATGGAACTTCCAGACAGTCCCGGCCTCAGTACGATTTCTCTTTCCCCGATCGGTTACAACTCAATCTCACGGATTTTGTTGCCGGACGTTACGCCTTCACCAGCCCCCTTGCGCCTGGAGATGGAACGTTCTACCTCATCTGGAGCGTCCGAGGCTGCCATGAACACGATGTTGCGACTTCAATTGGCCCAACAGGAGCACATGTCGAAGGAAAGACTGGATCGTATACAGAGCCTCGAGAAACAGCTGCATTACGAGAGGGAAGCTCACGAGAAATCTGCCAGAGAACTCGCTCAACAAATTACAGAGGTCGATACTGGACTCCGGGCCCATATCGAAGCGACCGAACGGAAGATAACCGAACGTGATGCGCAGATAACCGTGTTGCAGGGACAGCTGAAACAGTTGAACGACTCGAAGAAGCGCGAGATGGATCGGGCGGTTGAGCAGACGAGGGTGCAAGCCACGACGACGTACTCGAACGACCTACAAACGGTTCACATGAAGTGGGAGGCGGCGGCTGCCGGTCAGCAAGCCGCGGGCTCGTGGTCGAGCGTTGCTTCTCTCTTTGGTGGCCATCTCGAGCTTATCAAATCAAACAGGGAGGTGTTGACTACTCTCCTGTTGGGGCTGGATCGCGACCTCGATTCTTTACGGGCGCAGGCGCAGGAGTATTGAATCGTTTCCATCTCGCCCTCATCCGTTCCTATCCCCTCCCTTCTCTAGTTTCTAATACGCGCGCCTTCATATTCTATCCTTCTTTCGCCGTTGTCGCCCCTTTGATGAAGTTCTGTTCTTGTATGCCCTCCTACCCGTTTTGTGCCTGTAGCCAGACCTCGCCAAAATCACATTCCACCCATGTCCATCTGCGCGTACAATCCACGATCTATTATATCTGTACAGTATGTAGAAAGAGCCATAATGACATCATGACTATAACGGCGATCATCGCCTCGGGATGGCAGCATCGATAGCATCCAGAAGACAACCCAGCTCCTGGACTCCAGAGACCTGTGAGAGGTATTCGGTAACGGCGACACGAATGTTCTCCGGGCTACGAGATAAGCGTCAGTATAGGGATCCCGAGAGTACAAGAAAACAATAATGGATACACACTTGAGAGGTCCTATCGGCACCTCGACCTCACACTTTGTCCTCTTCAAGGCCATCGGCCAGTGCGCGAAAATCCCAAAATCAAACAAGAAGTTTATAAAGATTTTTGATTGCAACCTCAGATTGATAACTTCGACGGTGGCTTTGAAGGAAGGTATTGTAGCGAGCACGGCGCTGGTGCTGGATGTGGAAGCGTTTAAGTCATCGACGGTGCCGTCTTGGGGTATAACCTCGATTTCAACGGGGTACTTTTTCTGGATGTCGTTTATTACCTTTCGGAGTTTGACTATGGATGTCCAGTAGTCGCTCAAGAAAGCCACAATCTGCGTTCCCATCGTTTCAGAGATCCTTTTCGTGAGGGTGCCAGAAGAGATTACTCACTTCGCGATTCGTAGTTGCATCCCCCATGCTTCGAACCCACTTCACAGCGGTCTGGAGGGTGAGGTCGCTGAGGGCGGGGAAAGGGTCCTGCCTCTGCCCGGGTATTGGTAATCGGTCTATTGTGACCCTTGACACGATGGGAACGAAGTTAACGGAGGGTATCGACACGGAGAACCTCCCAGCGTAGAGGAACTGAGCCATCGCCGCGCTAATCTTTGTCGCCTTCCAGAGGTGGAGATTCTGGATTAACTCGAGTTTATCTAGAGGGGATACAAAAGTTGCCTCAATATTTGGGGAAGAAAAGCAACCCCCAGGACACACCTTTGAGTCTGAGGACCTCCTCTTTGGTGCTGTTGTTTTGGATTTGTATAATCCTCTCGCACTCCGCGATGGCATCCCGTGCTTCCTTCTGCTCTTCGTCGAGTTCTTCGGACCGTATGTTCAACCTCTCAAGTTTAGCCATCGCCTCAGAAACATCGGCTCGATACACATCCAACTCGGCACTAAACGAAAAAGGGGAGGTCAGGCGCAATATGAACACGGAGCGTAACAGACTTGTACCTTTGTTCTGCCAGTGATGTCTTCAACTCGTTCAGGTATTCTTGATCACAGTTCTCGATTTCCGCAACCTCTTCCTCGTCCTTCTTCAACTCCGCCATCACCTCCTCATATTCTTGTCGTAGAGTCACCAGGAGATCGTGACTCTCTTTGTTGATTCGTTCAAGGAAGGTCGCATCCTAACCAGCATCCTGTGAGAACGATGTCCTCAGTGTGCGGCGTAAAGGGATAGCTTACGGCCGCGAGTTGATTGAACCCAGCCTCCGCGGTTACGAGGAGTTCGTTAACCCAATGGAACTTCCAATCATACCATTGAGACCGCACTTGTGCCTTCTCGTTTACCCTCAACAAGTTCAGATGAGGCTACACGGAACAATCAGGGGAAGCTTCAAGTATATAGAGACGAGGCTACTCACGATCAGGGCTTCCTTAAACGAATCGTCGCTCTCCACGAACTCCCTAAACAAATCAGGAGTATCTTTCTTTACATCCTCCTCTGCATTCCGATAAAATTCCTTAAAAGCTTCAATTCGTTCTTGCAAGTCCTTTGAGACCTCATCGTACAGTGTCCAATGGGGTAGGTCCACAAACATCGCCGTGACATAATCTGCGAGAGGTACGTCCTGAGCGTCCGAGGTTGTCGAAGTAGCCAGTAGGGACGGGTGGATGGACGACCTTCGTGGAGCCACAAGGTGTTCCATGAATTCCGTCCCGGTCATGGCAAGGAATTGTTCAATCGAAATATGGATCTACAGTGTATGAGTAGTCGTTTGGACGCGCTGTCCGGTTCTGAACCTACCTCTTCAGCGGATTCCGGGTCACTAGCCATAGTGACTTCATCTCTCCACCGACCGGTTGCGTCATCTTTCTCGGGAGGAGTGATTTCAATTTCCGGGTGTTCCTCTCCTAATTCCTGTGCATCTTCCTCGGGAGGTGCTTCAGGACTTTCAGCTCTTGGTGGGGGAGAAGGTGATTTCGACGACGGGGGTAGTTGGGCAGGCTCTAGGGCTGCGTCATTCCGTTCTAGCTCCATGTCTTCTTCGTCCTGAGGCTCTTGTACAACAGTGGAGGCCGGAGGTAGAGATCCTAGCCTATCTCTTCCGGGAGGGAGGGAACTTGCTTCCTTCGATGGGCTGGGAATGTCTCCTGGTGCGCTCTTCCTCCCCTTGATAGGAACAGGCACGCGTGTACCGAAAGCGAGCACCATCGATTCAGCAGCACTAGGTCTCTGACTATGAGTGAACGAAGTAGAGGTTCTTCTGAGACCGGAAACAGAGGACGCGCGGCCCCGGGCTGGGAAACCAGGTTTCCGCGGGCTGGAGGTAAGCCCAGCTTTCTTTCCAGGGCTGGAAGGTGTCGGTGTTGTACCCTTCGAGGGAGATCCCTCTGGGGGGACAGAGGATGTCCGTGAAGTGGAAGGGGCTGTGAGATGCGAGACAGCTTGTCTCTTTCCAGGGGTAGGACGCTCTTCGACTGGCTTTTCTGTTTCGGTGATGGGTCGCTTCTGGGGCTGAGTTTCGGTAGTCACAGTCGAAGCCGTTGTTGGCGCGTTTGACTTGGCTGGGGGTTTCTGCAGAGAAAATACAGATTGTCTCTCTAGTGGACGCGGTTTGAATACGCTACCAGCAGTAAGTAGTGTTGCTTTGGAGGTTTCGGTGGTCGGGGGTTTGAAAACGGGTTGGGGGGGTTGAGTAGAGGTAGGTTTCTGGAATATGGGCTGTGGTTTTGTTGCAGTGGAAGAGAGCTTGGTCAAGTCCGGATAGATTGACGGGGATTGGTTTTCCCGGGGTAAGGCAATGGGCAATTTGATCTGCTCGTCTGTGCCGTGGCTCCGACTGCTGCTATACTCGGAGGTCGATTCTTGGCTGGGATCAGTGAATGTACCCGAACTAGCACGACGGAGCATTGCAGTGATGTCCATTGTCCTGTCCGCATTCGCAAAGTCTGCAGGATCCTGAGTGAAACTGTCGCTCTCCGTGCTAGCAAAGCTATGGTCTCCTCCCGCTAGGCCGTCACCGCTAAGTCCAAGCGAATCTCTGGCGACCATCAACCTCGAAATAGCATCTTCCAACTCGTCGGGCTGTGCGTCCCCATCTTCTGATACAGAGTCGTTGGTCCCTGCGTGTGTTACGGCGCGTAAAGCGTGCCATTCTTCCGGGGGTGGTTCAGGTTTCCGTAGAGGTTGACCGAGTGGCACGGTAAAATCCATGTGTGAACGATCATCTTCGTTCTCTCCTACCTCTGAAACACTCCTATCATGTTCTGTCTCTGTTGGAGGTGCCAACGACCGCCTATGCATAGAAGACCGCCGTCTGGAGGCGACGGATTGTCGGCGAACAACCTCCGTCATCTCCATGTCGTCTTCATCGTAGCCGGCCTCGTCGTCGGAGCCGTCCCAAACTTCGTCGGTTAGCTTGAGTTCGTCAGTTAGTGTGATAATGTTCGTCGTATCCAGTTCCATAGACTCCTCCCCCGCGCCTACATCAGTGCCAAAAGAGCGCCGTAAAGAACTCCTGCGCCGAGGGCGGAATTCGTTGGCTCCAGGATATGCATTCTCGTCATTGACAACCGGCGGTGGCTGGTCAGCGTCTTGTTCTGGAACTTGCTCTGGAGAGCTTGGGACCGACCCTTCAGAGTTTCTGTGGTCTCTGTCGTATAAACGAACCTGGGACTTCTCAGCAAACGATACGCGGCGTTGAATCATTGTGAGATCCATGGGTTGAGTAACATCATCTGGTGCAACAGAGGCTCGTTTGAGAATGGATTTGCGTGGTTTCTAAAATGTATCAGTGAGGATAATTTGGACTAGAAATAGAGGGTGCGCACCAGTGACCGTCGTGACCTTGATAAGGGACTAAGTTTGTCCCCTGGAGCAATACTGTACGCCCGCCGCCGGCCATCCTTGGTCTTTGAACTGCTCATATTCAAAACGGCGATGGACCTTCGCCTAGCCGGCGAAAATTTTGGCGAAGAGACCATACTTGAAGAACCAAGAGGGTAAGATCAAGAAGAGTTCAGTTCGACTAACAACTCAAGCGGCGTGCTCATCAGAACAGATGGAACGTGACCTTGGACGCGTCGCGTCGCGATTGACGCACGTACGTCAAACGACCGAGCCAAGTCCACGACATGGCCTCGCGTTTACCGAAGCCCGCCACATCGACCGCGACAATGACTACGAGAGCGACCCGTTCGAAAACGACCACCCCCACCGACCCGACCCCGGCAACGACCACCCGTACGACGAGAACAGCTGCGATGAAGCCCAGAGAACCACCGGCGCCGGTGAAGAAAACTGCAACAAGAAAAATTATCAAGACCGCAACGAAAGACAGCGGGGGATCTTTCGACTCGGATTCTGCGACGACGAAGAAAGCACCGGTTGCTGCCTCGAAGCACACTAACGGTGCACCCCCGGTTGTCGTCCCCCCTGATCACGACATCGAACCCATAAAGGTCAGCATCCTCCAGATTAGATTGTATTTCGCATCTGAACACTTGGTTTCTCAGGCATTCCTTCGCATTCGTCCCCACATAGGCCATGATACTCCCTCCGACAAACCATACCTCGAGCAACTATCAGATTCATCGGTACGAATGTTGGATCCGGCAGGGCCTTCAGCCAACCCATCACGATATCGGCTTTCGACAGTCCCACAAACCTCTACCTATTCCTTCTCCCATATCTTCCCCTCTGCCACCCTACAATCAGACTTCTTCACGAGGACCACGTTACCGCTCGTTCAAGACCTGTTACAGGGTCAGAATGCCCTGCTGTTCACGTACGGTGTGACAAACTCTGGAAAGACGTACACAGTGCAAGGAGGCAACGACCCTTCATCGGCGGGCATTCTGCCAAGGACGCTGGATGTGATATTCAATAGTATTGGAAACTTACAGAGCGATAACAAAGTGAGTAATATGACAGCTTTCTTCACGTTCCTTACGGATCCGATAATTTAGTACGGTCCAGTCCGTCTACAAGGTGTAGAAGCTGCGGACCCTTTATCGGATGCCAATAACATCCAATCAGTGTCCAAACTCCGACAAGACCCAACGCTCGCCCAAGTCCTAGAGGACGAGTTAGAAGGCGAAGACTTGGATACGGCAGTAGACTCTACGGTTCTCAAGGTCGATAGAAATTACACGCACTCGGTGTGGCTTTCCTATGTGGAAGTTTACAACGAAAAGGTCTACGACTTGCTTGCGGACACTTCCTCCTTGAAAACAGGTACCAAGGCCGGCCCTTCGGCTCTGCTTCTCGCAAGAAAGGCGCTGGCGATTAAACCAAGCCCCCCGTCCGACTGGGAAGGGTCGCAGAACACGGGTAAATATGCTGCTGGACTACGTCAGATCAGAGTCCACTCCGCAGCTCAAGCAAAGGAAATCCTGAAGCTCGGACAATTACATCGCAAGGTGTTCGGGACTTTAGCTAACAGTCAGAGCAGTAGGAGTCATGCTCTCGTCACGGTTAAGCTCCTGCGTTGTAATCGAGGAGACTACCATGTACATTATCACGTTTATCAGGCATTGATCCGGGCCCGGGCTGACTCCAAATGCTTCAGGACCCCTCAAACATACAAACTTCAAGGCTTACACTGGTAGATCTCGCAGGTTCTGAGCGCATGAAAAACACACATACATCTGGGGATCGCCTGAGAGAAGCAGGGTCCATCAACAAGTCACTCATGGTTCTCGGCCAGTGTATGGAGGTTATGCGGGCCAACCAGAAACGAATAGCCCAAAGCCTGGCTAACACGGGACGTGTTGATACACGAGACGTAAAGAAGACTCTGGCCGTTGTCCCATTTAGGCACAGCAAACTCACTGAGATTCTTATGGACTACTTTATCGGAGATGGTCGAGTGGTAAACCCGAGTCTTGATTATCCCCTTACTTACGGAGCTCACCGGAATTTTCAGGTCATGATCGTCAACGTGAACCCATATGACACAGGTTTCGATGAGAACTCACATGTAATGAAGTTCGCCGCACTAGCTCGTGAGGTTACTACAGCACGCAAACCGGCACCGCCCGCGAAGAAGGGGTCTTCCCTCGCCAATTCTACCTCGCGGCCAAGTGAGCAACATCGCAGAAAGGTCACCATTTCGATGGGAAAACCGGGGCGTCAAAGCGAGGCTCTGCTCGAAGTCTTGGAAGGTGAGAACCTACGGAATGAAACGCCCGGGTTGGTAGCTTAACGCTTGCCACAGAGGACGAGGAAGTGGACGATCTCGACGATGCGGATGACGACTCTGAACTGAACAAGGCGTTCGTCAGCGCCTTGTTCGACGAGATCGATGATCTCCGAATGCAGGTACGTATTCCATACCTCGTCATTTCTGCCTTCATTCATCAGGTTGTGCCAGCTATTTGAAGCACAAATGCGTTGCGCCATCACTGAGGCAGAAACTCGTGAAGAAGTCATGGAAGAGATGGAGGAAAGGATGAGAAACATGGAGAAGATGTATCTGAAGCGCATCACGAATGAAGTCGAGATGAATGAGAGGAGGATGGACGCTAAAATTGACATGCTGCACCGGACTGGCCTCCTGGGGAGCGGGGGAGCGACCGAGGAGGAAGAGGAAGAATTCGTGAGTTGGGCTCTGACATTAGTCGCGGCGGTATTCGCTCACTATGCTGTAGAGTGAAAAGGAGAACCATGCTCCTGACTACATGTCTCAAGACGACGAGTATGAGTACGAGGAACGGGCTCCCTCCCCTCTGGAACGCAAGTCCGCCCTGGATCGGTCACAAAAATTCCCTCTGAGTGTGAAGAAAACACAGTGGAAACCCGCCAAAGATGACATGGACATGTCAATAGACATGTCACTGGATGTGCCGACTCGGATGGACGTTGACGAGGAAGAGGACCTTCCACCACCGAGACTAGTGCAGCAAGGGCGGCTCCCTCAAGCGCCGTCTCCTATCTTCGAAGCTGACGTGAAACGAACCCGCGCTAGCTCCAGTCAGCCTCAGGCCAAGGGCAAGACTGAACCTCAACCAATACCGACCAGGACCACGCGGAACACACGTTCCTCAAAGGCTCAGGAGCCGGAGGCGACATCTGAAGATTCAATGCCGTCTGATTCTTCAGAACCCCCACCAGCGCGGAAGGCTGGACCAAGTACGAAAAAGAAACGGTGAGGTTTCGAGTCTGAAGCTGGCCGTCGAGTCCGTGTTCAAAGAGGTACTCATGTGTGGTTTCAGGGTTATCAACACGAAGAGGAAGTAATGCAGGCGATATGCGCGGGACGCTGCCCGTACTAATTACAGTTGCGCACTTTTGTATTGCCTATTCATCGATCCTCAAAGCCTCAACGTTCGACAATTAGAAATGCGTGCTTGTGTCCAGTTTTGAGCGCCGACCATCAACCTAGCCTGGGTTTGGGCGGTCGAACCGTTGAAGTCAACAGTGGATCGAAAACTCTTTGCTCTCGAAAAATATCATGCGCGTCTAAATCCAATCGGTTGGCAGAAACAGCACCGTTGATTTTATTTGAGCAAAAAATTACAAAAGCACCAAAGAGTTGAAAGAAGCGGATCAAGTGGAGTCTGAACCGGAAAAAAAATCTTGGAAAGTGTGGACGAACGGAAAAGTGATTACAGCAATTCGCTATCGATTCGACGCCATCCCTAGCAATGTCCTTTATATCGTCACCCTTGACTTCGAGCCCCTCCATAACTGCTTTCAAAAGTGTCCAGACGTATCTCATCTCTCGTGGTGACAGATCCTCGACGTTCAACAAAACCCACGGTGTTGTTTATAGTTGGCCCCCCAAAGCTCCATGCATCTCCTTTCAGAGCAGTGGCTTTCTTAAGCGAGAGCATTAACCGCGTAATCATCACTGGAAGATACCTAACACACAGTTCAGACCCGACGGCTTCAGAACAAAGAGATATTTGGACGTACACGATGTTTCCGCTGTTTCATAGAGAACGGCCCGGTGAGCAAACGAAGGAGATGGGTTCTAGTATCGCTTACATGCCAGGAAGCAGTTGGATTGAAGGCTATAAAGGCCTCAGCAAACCGTAAAGAGAATATAGAGTGTTACGACAATATCCTCACCCTTCCGAGTAATAGGGTAAGCTCGAATATGAGGTGTGAGGTGAATATGATCAGGAAATAGTGGGTTGCGTCTCGTGCTACAGTCCTAAACAGGCCGGGTATCTGGATCTGGTATATGCTTGACCGTACCACAAGATAAACGATGAGTAAGAAGGCTAGAAGGTCTGGGGGATGATCAGGGTGGGTGATTCCTGTCAAACGAAGAGCGAGGGAGGTTTCGCACCATATACTAGAGATATAGTGGTAAATCCGATTTCCAGGGGCCTATGTCGTGCGAAAATACACACTCTATAAGCGTCAAGTGGGATCGGTAGGGCTTGCTGTGCTGAAGTATTGGAGTAGGTATGGATTGTGGGCGCCACTTCGTCAGAGACTCACCCCCTTGCTTTGCTATTAAATATAGGCCAAGAGTGAACTGCGATATCGTTATCAGACCGAAGCCCATGGTGATTATATGGTTCTTCCTTGTAACGGCATAGATCCTGTTCCATCCAATTATGATTAGCATGAAGCCGTCCCGTGCCAGAAACAGCGAACCTCAGTGTTAAGATTACTTGAGCGAGTAACGTACACCCCACGAACGCGAGGAGGGAAAGAAATGCGGTTCTATCGCATCTGTAAAGGAGGTGTTAAACTTGGGGGTTTAAAGGGCTATCGAACTACGGTCATACAGCTGAGACGGTTTCGTCAACAAGTTTGTCACACCAAATTCTTCGATCGATAAGATTGCTTACTTGTTGCGAGAATGTTGGACGAAAAGACGCTGTGACAGGGTCAGCAAAGGTCGGTCTCATATGTCAAGAGGAGATTGATCCCGTTCACCAATAAATGCCCAGAGTAGATATCCTATCGGCAAGTACCTGTTCTGTGCTCTCCGTTTAGGAGGGAGGAACTTTGATGCAGAGGGGGACATACCGCAAGGAAAAGCGTGAAGACTATCTCATCGTCAACGAATGCCATACAACACGTGATGTTCTCTGCGTACCCCATGATTTCCTCCCACACCAAGCGAATTTGATCTTTCAGAAACGATGAGTTTAGAGAGGAGCAGCACTGATGGAACGACTTGCCTCATCCGCCAGGGTCAACAGGTAATCGTAGAAGAAGACGGTGGCGATCGCCACTATATAATACTAGTCGTGATCCCTCACTCCGAGTCGCAGAAACGATGAGCATTTGTGTTCACCTTTATTGCGGTACTGGAGATTTAGAAGTCCAAACGTCAGGAAACTCCATTTGTGAACCGAATAAAAGGAAGGAGGCTCACAAATCATGGCCAGCGTCGATGATTTCCTTCAATGTGTCGGAAGACATAGAAGGCAGGTGGGAGATCTTACTGATGCGAAAACATAGAGCGGCCTCTTAAGAGAAACTCTCGAATCTCGTGCGTTCGAGGCGAATGTATTGCATCCTCCCGGTTACGGTAAGCCTGTTTGATTTGCGCGCCTAGTTGTGCGGGACGCCGGGAGCAGATATCTTATTTTACTTCACCGAAGTAGTCTACACCCTGCAAATGGTTTAAGTGGGAGTGTCACGCGCCAGGTTAGAGAGTGCCGACAGGCGATCGCAAATAGGGTCGTGCAGTGAATGCTGACGAACACTCCGGACTCTGATCCGGTATTTCTTGTTTGCCCTGAGAATCCAACTGGGCCTGATCGTATTCATATTCCGTTGGGTCACAGGATCTGATTCGTGGAGTCGGAATCGATCATCGGGAGGAAACACCTGACGATAGACGACTCCAGAGGCGAGAGGAACTGCTGGACGCCAAGTGGAGGTATTCGTGTTGGCGACAAAGTCCACATCGCCGGTGGCTTGATTCATCAGATAATTTTGTGGGGTGGTGAGGACAATCAGCTTACCACCGTTCATCTGGTACGTCAGACAACGGCACCGTAAGGCTATGATATCTCGCTTCACAGACGTGCGTCCGGACCTTCACTGGTCACATCGGTCAGGTACAGACGCTCAAGCTGTCTTGCATGGAGAGGCTGTTGTCCGAACGCAAGGAAAAGGCTTCCGCATCAAATTATGACCGTGATATCGATACGCCCTCGACTTCACCGCAGGCAGCAGATGATAAGCTATCGCCCGATCGCGTCCCGGTCCTTATCTCGGGTAGTCTCGATAGCACCGTCGAGACATGGGGATATAAACACGGCAAAAGTAGCGGAACCTTTCTTTGGGCACATTGAAGGGCTATGTCCGTTACGGCAGATTAGATGCGGCTTATCAGCGGTAGCCATGACCGAACAATCAAGGCGAGTCCATTAAGTACTACTCCCTACGGAAGGCCAGAAACCCATTGTCGTGATACGCAGGTCTGGGATTGCGGGCAAGGCCGATATACTGTGACTTTGGTTGGGCATAGGGGTGCGGTGACCTGCCTTGGTCTGGCCGAGGATGAGATTATTTTGGGGAGCGATAGTGGGGACGTGAGGACATGGAGTTTATCGTCTCATTAGCACTTGGGTTCCCATCGGGCTGTCGTAATCCTGCTATCTCATGCTTCCGTTCCAGTGTGCACTTGACATCGTACATTTTCCTTGGGACGAGTATACAAGTTGCGTAGAAATACAGTAATGTAGCCCGCATTTCGCGAAATGGTATGCAACTCTGCAATAGTACGCGAGATATCGCGAATTCGAACTACCTGAGGATCTCCAATCAGAATGGTGAATTATGGTAAACGAGAGCAACCTCACCTTATCTGAAGCATTGCTACGGATCACAAACTCTAACGCGAAGTTAGGGGGTGGAAAAAATTGGCTCACTGCAGTGCTTGCGAAGTCACGATGACTTCCCTACACGTGCCACCAACACATCTCCGAGTCAACATGAAGGCTCTCGTCGAGCTCCAGGAACTTGCCATATCGCTCTGTGTCTCGTGCTTGAGAGAGGAACCCGTCGACACACGTGTCTCTTGGATACCCGATACCACCGACAGTGATCCAAGGTGTCCCCAATTTCGCGCCACTCTGAACGCGTACAGGCACCGCTCATCAGTACTGCAGCAACAACCCCACTCTTCTGCGCGTATCCGAGGATCTGGCATCGTATCGTATCAAGCCAGTCTGTCCGGCCGACCTCTCCAACAACATTCGCAACAAAATCCTAGCGACACCACAAGCCCGATGTAACCACCCGGACAGATCACAGTCATCCAGACATACTCGCATAAAGGCAGAGTATGTGCTTCCCATCGATGGCAAGGCTGGAGTAACCTTTATTGGACCTGAGGCCGCAATTTCAACCGGGAGGTGACGGATCGTGTGTCAGGGTGGGGTCGAAGTCAAGTGGTCGAAGATAGCGTGCGAAGAGCGGGTCTTTGGTCTGCCGAACTAGGTCTGGTGATAGCGATACGGCCGGAAGTGATTCAAGGACGAAGAGATAAAGTGTGCACAGATCTACATCTTCGCGGTGTGGCTGAATAACAACGGGGAACCAGGGCTGTCAATGGCACGGGATCGCAAGCCTGGCGCCGACACGAGGTACAGGACGTGATTCATCCGAAACAACAGTGGCGATCGACGTCCCCGAAGCAGCCCGGTGAACAACAGAAACGGGCCAACACGTCCGCCGTTCTGTGATGAACGGACAGGAAACGAGGGTCAACGAGGTGATGATCACCCCATTCAGTGAGAAGTCCACCATGCATTTTGTGCGCCAGTCTTAACTCGCGAAAGCATCCGGAAGTACCGGCGATGTCATCGTTCGGTATCTTGTGCGTCTCTTCCATGTGAATAGGGCATGCCTCCTCCTTTGGCACAACGACAGAATGTGAACAAATGCCGGGGTTTTGCACTTGAGAGTAGCCCGTGAAACAGGCGGCTCGTGGATATGCTTCCGGTTTGGGGCCCGAGAGCCCAGACCCGAAAATGCTCTGTACGAGATGCCATACAGATGGAGAGACTCTCGCAAATCGTCTGAACTCCAAGTAAACAAGAAGAGTGGCGTCCGACACGAAATAAATCTCAAAAGAGACCTGTACGTGGTGCCGGATTAAGATGTCGACAGCAGTACGGACGTGACTTCCTCGCCCGTCACCGAACCCCGAATTAAGCCCGACGACGCATCTCTGGCACTTCACAGAAGGTCTCGTCGGCACAATATGACGTAATCTTTGACATTTGCAGGCGTTACCTTCCAAGTTCGACGGACAGTGGCTGGCAGAAAGCGCGTTGGCCTTCTGTGCGTTGCCAGCCACAAGTTCCAACCAAACTGGAATCCCGGGTAACACAGGTCAAGATTTGTGCGTGTCATACTGCAACCGAGGGAGCACTCAAGCTCCATGCTTTTCCGGAGTTGCGTTAAGGGGTCCTGGAAACGGGGTCATCAGAAGCAAAAATGTAACAGCGTCTTCACCCTTGCTACATTTGGAGCCTCGAAGAGCAAGAGAGAATGGTCACCACCCTGTCCACCTCTCCACCATCAGCAAGAAAAGGAGCATTCGTGGTCATGTAAATCATTAGGTTAGCCTCCTCCGAAGAGTTGCGTTGGCCAATGTCCACAATCGTGTGCCAGGAGAGACCGCCATCAACATGAAAGGTGGCCTGACGAGCATTGACCAGATACGCGAAGACGAGTGTGGAACCGGGTTGGACGACAGTCTGGGTCGGAGTAGACGTGCATGGTGGGTTAAAAGTCGCGTCCCGCGACGCGGTGAGGCTATAAGCTTATCAAGTGTGACTGTGACAATCACGTGCGTGTGACTCTACACGAACTGGAGTGAGTCCAAGACCCCGCAACAGTTGTCCCCATAATTCAGAGGCTGTTCAGAGGCATCCTACCCCTCCAAACTGCGCCTCCCCCACCTCTGAACTTGAGGCTGTATTCCAGCCTAATTCTCACTGGCCTACCACGAGATTGCCGGGCCGCTAACCCTAGTCCCCACATGAGACGGCAAAGCATGGCACTCGGCCAATCCAAATAACGACCGACAAAGCCCGGCCCATTGCCTCTAAAGTGTCCACCATGGCCTTCATGATCTCCCCTTCTACTAATACATAAGTGGGCGATAAAGCCATCGGCCTGTATTTCTGTGATTGGTGCAGCGTGCTCGGGTTTGCTTAATACGCCCCGTGCCGACGGCAGGGATTGGAGTATTGACTGTCGACCTCTGAAGGCGTTCTCCTCATCACAGCTGGGGCCAACCCATGCAGACCCTTGGCGGATATCGAACCTTGGTTTGTTCACAGCTCGCAGTTCTTCCGGCATTGATGTCCGGACCGCCCTGACAAATTTAGAACTTTTCTTCTGCATGGAGGTTTTGTGAAGAGGGCATTGTTTGACATGGAGAGACATCTTTTTAGTGCGGGTTGAGCTAAACCTGCTATCGCTTGGTTCGACGACGGAATATTGGAGGAATACGTCAGTTACCATTCGATGAACCACCCCGCGAGATCCTGCAGGTAAGAAATCCCGAAGTACAATCGTTGAGCTACGAAGGCAGTTCACAACTCGTTGCCGCCTTTTAATAGACAGGTAGGTTGCAGCCCCGGGCGAGTAGTGCATTCGTGAAGGTTGTCCAGCTTTCGACCTGCAAGGGAACAGGATAAAGCTTTGGAGCAGACTGTCAGATAGTCCCAGGATACCTTGTGACCGGCCATTGGTTTCGCTGCAAGGCGTGTATGACAAACCTCCCTCCCTCGCGCGCGTCAATGTTGACCCTCGCCGCCATGTACTTCCTATCTGCTGTTATCAGGTGTTATTTTGACATGAACGTGGGTGATACGCTGGGAAGATGGAGAACCTCCCAACCTGGGACACTATCATACGATGGGTTGCATTGTAGTGCTGTAGATACGGGTGAAAAAATCAAGTCGTAATGCAGTTGAGAAAAATGATACCTAGTTCATTGCAGCTTGTGTCGTAAATTCATCATCACACTCGGGACATTCAAAACGGTGATTTGTATCGTAGTGCTGGAAGAACGTCAGGGTGTGGTTGCCAAGCACAAGGTTGAACACGAACTTGATCCATCGCCTTCTCGGCATTAAATTCGTGGTCGCACTCGGGGAATTCGAAAGTACGATTTTTACTTGGTAGTGCTAAAGGGCCGCGTGAGGACAAGGACAAAATTCGGGATCATTGGGTAGAAAGCGACCTGATCCATCCCAGCCCGTGTTGTGAACTCACGGTCGCATTTGGGGCATTCGATCCGATGTTTTACCTTGTAGTGCTGAACGGTTGTCAAAAGATGATCGCAGAGTGGAAGGGAGAACCTGAACCTGACTCATCCCCTCCTGCATCGAGAGAATTCGCGATCGCACCCAGGACACTCTACCCAGCGATGGGCCGCGTCGCAGTGCTGAACAAGAGACTCAGCACCCAAGCAGGAGATCACAAAAAAGAACGAACCCGGTCCCTCGCTCTCTCAGTAGTAAACTCCTCATCACAACCGGAACATTCAAAGCAATGGTTTGCATTATAGTGCTGAAGGAGCCTCAGTAGAGGGTCGCAGAAGAGTGAGCGTTGTGAGTTGAGACCTGCTCCAGTGCATCCTCCGACCCGAATTCACGGTCACATTCGGAGCAGCAGTGAGTTCTGTGTTTCGCTCGGAAATGCTAATGTGATTAAATCAGCGAAACGGGACGTGGGGGCGGGAGGAGGGTAAGCATAGTTCACCGCTTCTTGTGGACAAAACACTTGAAGGATCCGCGGTTGACCAAAACGGTCGGTTGAATCGAAGGCCAAGTAATGGCGAGTATCTGTTTCTGGGCCCCGTGGAGCTGGTGTGCTTAACCTCGCAGTGTGGACCCACAAAGTCTTGAGTAGAAAATAAATGATGATCGAAGTTCTGAGGAACCCACAATGTGGATAGGTCCTCTAAAAGAAGGAATCAAAATTACTACATATATATTACACCGTCGTGTTTTTACAAGAGTTAGAACCTTAGGATAACACCAAGAGATCGAGTCTAGATAAACAATCCAACAAGAGGGCACCGTCGCACACAGGACATTTGGAAGTTGACATCACGTGCCGTGTGATGCATCTGGTGCATAATCAGCCTAAAGTCTGTGCTGTTGGAATTCTCGAGACGTACTCGGAGCAAAAGAGGTGACCGCACGTCGTAACCGTTGGTCGCGTACCAACAGTCGGAGGTGCGTCACACATCTTACATTGCAGAGAAAGGGGGGTTGAATCAGTGACCGCTTGCGCCACATGAACGTCGGTTTGAGATGTGGTGGACGGTTCAAGAGGACTTTCATGCGTCTGCTGGACACCCTCTCCCGTATTCGACTCAACACCCTGATACCGTCCCTGTCGGAGGACAGGCGCATGAGGTTCAACAGGACCAGAACCGTCTTGTATCGCCGATTCTCCTAGATAGGGGTAACTAGCGGTTGATATTTGTAGGTTATTCATAGGTATCAGCCTTTGCTCTGCCGGACAGAAGGATCATCGTTCACCTTCCGTGGATGCCGGAACCGGAATGTAATGGGTCATATAGCCAAGTGATGTCGGCGTCCTTTAGCCTAGAGTCGTACAAACGACTTGATCAGCAACTGCGCGCAAGAGACGATAAAGAGGTGGGGGGATGGACCAATTGAGAGTTTCGGGGCTAACCGTCTTGAGTTCGTTCCTCTGTTTCCACCAAGTTCTCCAGCTGGCGTTCTCGAGACGGGTGCCATTGGCAATCTCGTTCTTCTGCCTGGTCATGTTCTTCCAAGAACTCCAGACGTCTTCCTCTCGCCATTGGTATGAGAGGTAATCAACCTGGCTGGTGGGGATGGTTGTAACGTCGGAATCGTCTGCGGCATTAGTGTTGGCAGCGACGGATACGAGTGACAAAGGGAGGTTATTTGAGGTCATGAAGCCCAGGCAATGAAACGTGTAGGCGGCGTGTTGTTTGGAGGGGAAGAGAGGTAAGAGGGGGGGACGGAGTTATGGAGAGAGTGAAAGGGGGAGTGTATGGGCCAAAAACAGACGGAGGGGGAGGATAAGAAAGTGCGTCAGTGATTAGAAGGGAGGAGGGAAACGGGGAGGGTCTAAACATATTAACTGATGGCAGTTCTGACCCGGTGGGGGGGAGAGAGAACTCTCTCCTTTTCATCGGCTCATTGGACCGTCTCCATCTGGCGTTGTCCCTCCTCACTCCGGCTCGTGATTTTATTTTTTAATAGAAAAATGATGCTATAGGCATGGGTGGTCAGGATGACGAAGAGCGAAGCAGGTGTGGCATCAGACAAGT
>Ga0307512_10002342_pt1 | contig 24330 bp, 28 predicted proteins | sample 14_EM_MG_FD_200267 | JGI IMG/M metagenome (GOLD analysis project Ga0307512, IMG submission 200267) | Populus trichocarpa ectomycorrhiza microbial communities from riparian zone in the Pacific Northwest, United States - 14_EM | ecosystem: Host-associated > Plants > Roots > Unclassified | place... | reverse complement strand
TGGGGTCCCGGTGGGGGGGATTGCGCACGTATCAGGGTGTACTTAACTCCAGGTCTGGACGGGAGGCTGGGTATCATCAAGGACGAGCGATGCTACTATGACAGGATGTAGAGGTCTGCTCATTCTGTACCCATCCCGCGGGTTCTTCTTCATCCGTAAAAATGCCTTCGGCCTAACGACCCAAGGATTGTTGCATCAGTCACATCGGCTCTTTGTTGCAACAGACGAGAAGTGATCCGATGCAATAGATTTGACCGGCCACAAGTATTGGACAAAATGCTCGGAACCGGACATGAACATTCTTTAAGGCTGCGAAGTTGGAATCGTGATTAGCTTGATTTAGCATTTGGGTGGCATCTCACAGCTGTTCGTAGGAACGTCGCCGACGGACAATATTCTCTGAGTGGGAACCACAAGGCTAAGCCCTTCTTGGGTGCTGAGCTAGCTACACACAACCACCTCGAGGAAGTCATATACAGATAGCCATCCGACAATCGCCAGGAGGGACCTATTCGAGAGTACAAGCCCTATTTAGCCCCTGCTCCAAGTGTTTATCATCTCGCTGCAGTTATCGGAATGCTAAGTGCGCCGGACTGCATATTACCCCATAAGTCAAAATCAAGCCGATGGAAAGGAACACGAGATTCCACGAGATTGCTTACGAAGTTGCTTAGACACCCGGGACGAGCGCGCCTCGACGGTCAAGACTCAAACAAATTCGTGATTTCGATGGGTATGCCGTTGTCGTCAATGCTCGGTGGTCCTGTTATTGAGAGGAATTTATGCCCTCTAAGACAAGGGTCCATCTCGCTCGACCTCGGTCAACCAAGACACACCGACCCTCATAGCGCTGATACTGGAAATTATTCCCATCTCTTTGGCCCCAACGTTCTTTGTCATCCGACGGATGCTGTCCCTCTCCAACCACCCCGATGTGCTGCGTCTCGTTCCATCCCCGCTCTGATCACCATACGAAATCGTACGGGATTGGTTCGCCCTGATTTCGGGTATCGGGTCGGTGGTCACCGGATAACTGGGGGAGGTGACACCCGACGCGTACTTATAATCACTTGCCACGGTCCATGCAATAACTGGTTCCACTTGCACTGGCGTGGGGGAACTGTGCTGCAGCGGCTGCATGACCCAACCAACCCGAGCCTACGCGGTACATATAAGAGCACACCAAAGGTCATAAACCGAGTCGTGGCCAGGACAGTTCCTTTACTCCCGACTATACTCCAATCCCAGTCTCAGTAAAATTTCTACGGGGTCGCTTCTTGGGGTCTTCAGAGCGGTTATCTACTTCGTGAGTTCCTTCGTGCCCGTCAACCTGAACTCGTCCCTATTAACCTGGCCTTGTGAGTCACTGCCGTAAGGATAACCCATCGGTCGCTCAGGTTTTGGTTTTGACGAAACGGACACATTTTTCACCACATCTAGAACATTAGGATAGGATCTTCATTGTTCAGGCTTACGTTGTTCGGAAAGCCGAGGAAGACCAGAAGAAGCTCGAGAGCAAATGGCTGGACAAGTTGATTCCAATTGGTTCAGGTGAGTGCCTCTACCAGCTCCGCCGAAGGGGGTCTCCCACGCTCCTATCGTAAAGCCGTAGAGCTGCGGCACCGTTGCGAGGCCCTGATGAATCGGATCACAACATCCACCTTAGCAACTCTTCCTGCCCGAGGTTTGCTCGCAATTTGACCACTACCCTTAGTCACCACAGCACCTGGATAGACACCCGCTCAATAGATCTCGAACTTCTATCGCCCTGGTGAGCCTACATTCAGAAAAATCTTGATCGTTGAAAACTCTGACGATACGGACATTCAAAATCAATAGGTGGCTGCATAACACTGAGGAAAACTCACTTCTCCTTTATCATGGACCCCGATATCTTCCGTTGCGAAATTCACACCAATATCGCTTGTTGAAGTGGCCGAGTCTATTGAACACTCAACTCGGATCTATCCACGCCGGCCTCAGCGTTAACACCCCCGTCATGATAGCTCTACGCAGTCCATGGATTCGTAAGCCATTCGACAAAATAGAATGGCCTAACTGGGACGAAGGCAAGCCACAAAAACCCTCTTTTCCGGCACCGCCCTTGGCACAAATATCCCGTCCTTTAGCCAGTCTTTTTCTTCCCTGTCACTACGGCTGAAAGACTATGTTCCGAGAAACCAACTGCGCGGCGCTCAATTATGTTGCCGTACCTAAAACCTGCTTCTACATAGGTTGCATCGCAATCCCGCTTTCAATTACCTTAGCGATGAATGGTATTCCACTCGACCCAAATTCCCTACTCTCCCGATAACCCGTCCCCGAATTAGAATAAGGCGAAGGCTGGTGGGCGCTCCAAAGGCTATTCGAGTTTTTCTCAGCGAGGGCTGGCGCGAAGTTTCCCCTACCGAGCGCTGGTGGGAACTCACTTTGACCAGTGCTGTCGAGCAGACCAGGAAGACAAACCTAGAACTTCTTGGCGGCCTCTGCCGGAGCGTTAAGAATGCCAAGATCCTATATTACACGACGCTTGGGAGATTCATTTCGTCTGGATGACTAGACTTGAGATCCGATACCTTGTTATACACATAATACTTAGTTCCTCTGTGAACCCGCTTATCTTTTTCAACTTCACAAAGAGATCTTTCCTACGCAAACGTATTCCCCTTCGGGCCCATGGCTCCCCATTTCACAAATCTGAACCTCATCAATGTCCCACGTTCCGAAGTCTACGCTGATGGGACCACGCCCCGAAAGACGGCCTACATCTGATGCTGGTTGTAACGATCTTTGGGGCACTGTCTTGTATGGCGGAAGAGTCGATTCTGCGTTCGAACGGGAAAACCATGGTGATGCTAGAAGGTCCGGATATGCGATTGGGACCCTTTTACCGTCCCGAGGCTTTGGTTTCCGGTACACAGTGTTTATGATTGTACAGTGGAGCTGACGGGAAGGGATGATAAGTGGTGTCCAGAAGAGGATAAGGTGAGACTTGAAGCATTTCAACGGGAGAGGGGAATCTTCAAGAAAAGACGGGGATTGAACAATGTGGATGATATGAATGAACAAACCTTCAACGGTCGATTCTCTTCAACCAAAAAGCCAGCCCCTTTGAATGAAGTGTGGATGAAATCTGAGTGGGACAGTTGAATGGACGCTTCCGGCAAGTTCATTGGAGCAAGTCACAGAACTCACCGCAAACTCGTCTAAGTCTATTGGTCTCTTCGTCAGAGATATCCTTCGAATTCCCATTTCTCGGGCCGACCCATAGGACATGTGCCGCTCCTCCCTTTTCCAGTTTCATTGTGTCCATGGAGTTGAGAACGAGGCGGATTTTCTGAGCTTGGTCAATGGAACCGGGGGCTGAAACCCGTAGAAGATTATCCAAGCGAGGCTTCAGACTTTCAAGAAATCGAACTGCGTCGTCGAGGGTCCGAGGTTGGATGGGGTTTGTGGATCCTGATGCGCGCTCGGCAGAGGACGTGCTCGCCAACGACATAACCCCAAGAGTTAAATGAAGCCTCCGAGGAAGGATCAGGACCGATTTGTCAAGCCCCGAAATAGGTGTATCAGTCTCATCGAGCAGAGATTGTCCAAACCTCCCCATAAGCTCGCGCAACCCGGCATGGTGGCCCTGGGATGATCAAAACCCATCAATGGGATGGAAAGCTAGTGCGATGATGCGCTCACAACTGGAAGCGCTATGACTAGTTTCATGTTTCATAAGGGTGAGTTTTTGTTATATCATGAACTGGAATAATTACAGTGCGTCGGGTGGGGAAATTGGGTCCGCTGGGTTGGTGCTTTGTTTCCTAACGTGCCCGTGGATGGTTGCTTTTGAGAGCGTTTCCTTCCCGCACCCCTAGCCCCACCTCTTGTACTGCGCACAGCGGGAACAGCTGACTGAGGAATCATGTAAGTTAAGCCCGCGCCGGCTTCAATATCTGAAGGGATTTGGAAGAGGGGTTCGCCATCTCGATCGGTTACTCATCACTGTTGACATTGAGCAAACACGTTCAAACAATGCAAATAGTATGTTTATCATCGCGTGATCGCTTGGTCTGGTAGGGGCAAAACGGTGTTTCGACAGTATTACACGGGTGATATCTACTTCGCAATTTGGGGCGAGTGGGTAGCAATAGACTCTGCATTTTCCAAACCCCGTTTAACCCCGGTCTGTGCATGAGGAACCCCAGGGGTTGCGAGGCTACCCTGACCTCCACTGATGTGAGCATCGTCTACCACACGCCTCGACTGATAATCCAACACCACTTGGCATATCCCTTCCAAGGAAGTCCAGAGCGGTTCGTATCCCAAACCCTCTGCTTCCGGACGGGCCCGGGCGTTTGAGCTATCGAAGATAAGATGGGGGTTGGTGATATTCCATAAGGATGGCTGGAGGTTGACAACTGGATAAGAAAGTCTGGGGAGAAGAGCGCCTAGGGCTCGAAGGAGGATGTTGGGGGATTGGGAGAGGAAGTATGTCGCGAGATAGTACGTTTGAACGACGTGCGCGAATAACAGCATCAAGGAAGGGGATAGAACTTGAAATTTGACGTTTCCATCCGTTAGAACTTCAACGACCTTGTGGCAGTCGCGGTAGGAGATGGGCGGACCAGCATCCGTGACTATGAACGATCTCCCACCAACATCAGGGTTCCTCGCACCGTGCCCCAACTCGACCAACCGCTGTTCATAGCAAAGGTGTGCCAGTGAGCAATTCTCCACGAAAATCATATGCTGCACGACGTTAAGCATCCAAGTGATGCGAATGTCTGGGTTCTTGAGATACAATTCCACGATTTGGTCTCCACCTACACCGTAGACCCCGTTGCCGGGGCGGATTACTCCTGTCCGTAAAGTTTTACCGCTTGCCCCGGAGGATCTGTCGGCGCATAGGACTCGAGACTCTCCAATCATCTTTGTGTAGCTATAATTGGAGGAGAACGCACGGTGAGGTCGCGTCGATTCTTTGCCATGGTCTCGTAAGACCTGGGCAAAAAACTTCGGCTCAGACTCCCACGGAGCAAGGAGGAACCTGGTACTCCTAATCCCGATGGAACCAGAGGAAGTGGTGATGAGGATCGTAGCCCCACATGCAAGCGATCCCTTGATAACGTTCTCGAGGCCCGCAACGTTGACCTTGGCGGAGAGAGGGACAAGCACGGGATGCTTTTCGTGAAACCGGATGTTGGCCGCAGTGCAAAATACAGTTATGTCGGAGTCCCGAGAAGTCGTAGGTGGCCATTGCTTAGTAAAACCAGCGATGACCGACCTTTCATCCGTAACGTCAGTTCGCACGAATTCAGCGAGTTTCCCGGGACCTTGGGTGAGATCAGTCCGAGTGGGGGCTCTAATGTCCAAAATACGAATGTTCTTCGGATCTTCCCCCCGGGTTAAAAGGTGATTCACGATCCATCCCCCCAAAAAACCTGACTATCAACGGGAAAATTTAGTGATGCTACCTCGAGGTTAAGACTCTTGACCTACCCCTCCAACAACAATATAGCGTCTCCCGGTTCGGGGCGGTAGACGACTGCTAATTTGAAGAGGAGATTCTTTGAGCCGAGCCGCGGTTAATCGGATGTTCTCGGGGGAGAAGTCGCAGGTCGTCTGAGCCAGTACTTCAGAAGGGACTCTGGCAAGTTTCGTGTCGTTGAGCTTCCCATAGAGGTAAATGAGTAGTAGAACCGTGAGGGAGAGTATTAACCCGCCAGCGAAACCCATGGTAACGTAGAAAGCGCCAGTGACCACTCGAGCTGACATAAGTACGATCGCATTGAGTACGGCATTCTGATAGTTTGCCGGTAAGACCTGAAAACACAGGGTGTCATGGTCGATATCGCTGACTAGTATTTCATCGATGGAATTCTTATAGCGTACCACAATTATGTGAGGGACCCTTGAGACCCATAAAACCAAGGATATACGACTTGTAGTTGACAGATTTCTGGTGTTTAGTGGCCGCAGCGTTCCACCACCACCCGGATCATCTGTCTCAAGCGATGTCTATAACAGACGGTAGCCTAAATCCCTCTTCTAAGGGGATGCTCGAGCCCCTGAATCGTCAATAATGAAGTAAGAATCAATAGAACCCCATTGGGGAGGTGTATATACGAAGATTTCTTCATTGATCCTTAGAAAAAAACCGCCGGCGATTCTCGGAGAGGAGAGGGACATCAGGAGGGTACTCACGTCGCAGAGTTCCGTAACGTATGTGAGGAACAGTACAGTAGGGGAGAGTATGCAGGAGCGGACCGTCCCGCTCGCGAAGGGCGGTGATGTTCACTGTGTAAATATAGCCAACGATGATGCATTGATGCATGATCATGATGAGCGAGTGACCATCCGCTGATAGGGACCTGAGGCATCGCCACCAGACGCCAACTCGATCAACTGCTACCCAAAGTCACGCAAATGGGTTACGGGACAGTCTTCAACACTGGGCTTCCAGGGTAACTTGAGGGTGTGTTTCGTAACGCAAGCCCCCGCTATGCTCGTAGGTGACGCGTGACGCTCCAAGATCTGACACACACCGTTTCCAAATTTTCCTCCCTTTTCTAGTGGGTTTATCCCCAGGAAGCGCGACGTTTCTCCAAGATGCTCTGTACAGGTATAATAGGAGGGGGCTTGCGGTCGGGTTCTTCGTTATATCTTGTCGGTCGGCGATGGTCTGGACGAAGTGTCGGAATTGGTTGTTCCAAGGAGGGGAACACCGGTTCACACATACTCCCAAAAAACTCATAACACATGACTCCGGCAGAGTGAAAAATAGCCGCCACATTCTCGAGCCATAATGATGCTCTGGCAAAAAACTATCACGGTGGGCTCGCAGCAGGACAAAAACTGTGATATCAGAATCAGGAAAATCCCTAAACGGTAAAGGTTTAACGAAAGCGGAAAGGAGGGATTCAAGGGTGAAGATCTCAGTCCGGAGGATGTGCATTTAGTAAGGCAGCGGGAATATTCAGGTCTGCACGTGTATGAGCCCTGATGTCCAAGATACAAATGCTGGAGGGGACGTCTCTTGCCAGAAGATAACAAACTATCAGACCAAATAGGGGACCTGACTACAATGTAAAAATTAGCAGCCTCACACAATGATGCGTACGGATGGAACGTACCACGTACACCACCAATGACGATCATGCAACGCCCCCTGATTTTCAGGGGAGGACGTTTAACATGTTCAATAATTTTGATGGGACATGCTTCTAAGGCATACTTCCAGCTTTATAGGTCATTTAAGGGCAGCCTCAGGAGCAGGTGGACCCGATGAGTTCACACCGAGCCGAGCGCGTGATGATTTCAAGCAAGGTGCATGATCCTCGGGTCGTTCAGTTTGATGGTGCCATAGAGCAAGAGAACAAATGAGATAGCTATGTCTGAGAGGTATCGCCCACTATCAGACCAAGGGACTCCGAATAACGACAGAGTAGTGGCAAGTGGGAGAGGATTGTATCATCATAGGCCGACGTCCAACTCGCCAAGTGAGGAGGGGGTTTGAACGGGTGTGTCCGGGTATCCCACGTGGTTTTATGCAAATTCCTAAGCGTCAACGTCAAACAGTTCTCGAGACAGGACCTGTAGCGGTTCGTGATGCAATAGAACTTATAAATCCTTTGTCCATAGATCTTAATATGGACTGAATTTGAAAGGGAGAAATCGCTGCACAGGGGAGAGGAAATAAAAACTGCACAATGGCAAATGATCATCGGTTCACGTACATCGATCACGCTCCGATGGCCCTCCGCCCTCTATCGAGGTATAGATAGGGTTCTTCAAGAGCCATCACTATGCACATACTTCCCAAGTTAACAATTTCACCTGTAAACGATGTTAGATTGCCGACCTCGTCGTAAAATTGAACGGTTTGACTTACTCTAGGGGCTGCATGAAGTGAGTAGGACCATCTCGTTCTCCAATATCCCGAAACCGGCCGAATGATCTTCTCCGGAAAATTCGCGCTACCACGAGCACATCCTGCAACACTGATGATGGTATCCCGCCATCCGGCGTTCGAGACAACGGAATCCTTCTCAATTTACCGTCAGCTTGGATCCAAGCACTGAAGGAATCACCTCGATTGGTAGACAATGGCCTCATAATTTAGGTCACCTTATTATGGCCGTATTGCATATGAGAATTCCCATCAGATGCAACTTACGCGTTATTATCACACTATTCCTCCCTCACCTACCGTTAACAGCAACAGCCATTCAACAATGGGTACGCCCAAAACGCGAGGGTTTCATCCTTGTTTCAATTTGCAACTTCCCTACTCAAAGGTTCACCTGCAGATACTACTACATTCGGAGCGGTTATACTTAGTTACGGATCCTTGTAATCCGGAACTCAGTCGTCCTTGCGTTTCATCAGACCCGGCTGAGCTTATTTACTGATCTTGTTGATATCAGGCAATCTAATCCTCCTGCCGAAAAAATAAGCAAGTACCATTCTCGCGTGCCCACCCGTTGATCACATCCATTGTAGAAAGCCCAATCCGAACCTAAGGAGAGTATGGTGGGAAAACTATGGCTGATGGTGGTGTATCGGAGGAGACAGAATTTACCCGTTATGCTATAAAAAAAAACAATGGCTTAACAGCGCCACGAGAAAGACAAAGCACATAGAACGTCTATCTAAAAAGCAGGGTGCACAAACAAGCGAAAGAATTCGAAGATCACCCTGGTAGGGTTTATAGCGTTACTCGGAAGCTCTCGAGAGCCTTGCGGTCCTCAGAAGAACGGGGGTGATAGCCACCTTTTGCTCCGCCCGAGTCGTGAACGTCCCTTGGAGACGGCCCGGACGGGCTTCGTGGCGCCACAAGCGCCAGAGCAGGCAGTGAGTACATATGTTCGCGGATCTGATGAGGTGATGGCACGGGTAAACTCGTAAACCTCGGAGAAGCGGAGGAGCGGGGCGAGGAGGGTGTTGTAGAATGCTCCGTGCCTTGACTATTGTCAGAATTGGTCCGACGCCGGGTATGATCGTCGTCGTGATTTGCGGACCAGGATGGGGCGGCCTCGTCAACGGCCGCAGGTTCGGAAAGTTCCAGTTTCCTGGTGTTGGCTTTTCCAGGTAGGAAAATGCCGTCAGGAACACGAAGTCTCCGAAGATACTCGTAATGAGCGACAACAGGCAGACGCATATAATCGTCACCCTAAACGCCAGTTTCATTTCGGCACTGGGGCTTCTCAATTTGGGAGTTTACGTACGGAAAAATATGCAACAATGTGCCACTTGCGACACCCTGATATGTGTCGAACGAGGGTGCTGTAGGTTTGTTTGATGAAACCCCCTGTTTTGGCCGGACGGTCCTGTCGTCGGACAACAGAAGGGATTGTAGGGTCGAGAGCTTTCCTCGCCCTGCGAATCCTGGCATCAGTAAATCGGAATAGCGACGTCTATGGCTTGCGCACCTTCTAGCTGCCTTCGCATCCCGTTCCTCTTGGCTCATTTCAATCTGTTCCTCGTACCATAGAAAGTCCCCTCGCATGCGACTTTGAGACCTAGAGAAGCAGCGTTCAGAAACTGCTCAGTGGCAAAGCCTGAACATCATACCAGCGGCGACCATCTGTCCACCGGGATAACCCCCCTTTGCTCTCGGACTCTTCCCAAACAAAAATATTTCCGGATTTGAGCTGGGCTCTCTCGTTTCCATTTAAACGTCTTGTAATCAGAGGAAGGACGTTCAGCCGGACAGCCTCGAACAGGACCAGCGCATCTTGCGCATCCCGAATATCTGTAGGAGATTAGGTCGTTATTTTCGACTGCGGGTGATGGAACGTACGCAGAAGGTCGTGCGTAACGTAGCGATTGGACGAAGACGATGGAGACGGGACTGACGGAGGCAAGGGGGTGTGGAAGTTCATTATGGCGGGATGAGAGGTGATAACCTGGGCAGCTCGCGTATTTTATATATCTGCCATGAAAAGCCAAAAAGTGTCCCATCAGTAGATTGACGCGTCGTTCGGAAAAGGTATCCAAAAGGAAAAGAGAGCGTCGACGGAACCCGATTCGAATCTGAAGAGTTGTGAAATGGAGCGTCCTTCTCCATACCCCGGGGCTTTCTTCCCATCAAGAATCATCTGATATAAAGTTGAAACATCCAGTAACGACTGAAGTAGCGTTTGAATCTGTTTCTCCGGGGTGGCGCATCCGATGAACTCGGTCGCGTAACCAGATTGTGTAGGAGAGGGGGAAAAAAGACGAAATGTCACGAACGGGGGAGATGATTCCGTACGGACGTCCGCTGAGGTTCGAAAATTGACTGGCAAGCGAAAGCGAGGTAGCATGTGACAAGCATTGGTGGACAAACTTACTTTTGTTCCCTGAATCATCATCGTCATCATCATCATGAGTTTAGAGTGAGGAACACACCTAAACTATGGCGAAGGAGCTTTCGTACAACGTGAAGGCAGTCACCCGGCGAAACCCAGGCGAGACTGGGATCCCCGCTTCGGAAGCGGAAGTAAACGCGAGCCCCATGACATTGCGCATGAACCGTCTCGGACGAGTCTCACGTTGCACGTGCGCCAATCTCAATCACCATCAAGGAAGAAATTGAAAGCATTTTGAGTTAACAGATCACGGTTGAGCGCATAGCCGTACCTATCCCGTCAGGGGATCACAGCCAACCGGCCCAACCCGCTCATTGCCGGATGGCCGTCTGTTTCTGATCGAGGAATGCGAACAGTCTTCTTCTGGAACAGGTTGGCATCGATATCACGCTTCGCAGAATGGGCTCGGCATCCAACAATTTGCCACCTCTGAACCTGCTCTTCCCATTGGTCAACGTGGCAGCCTGGGCCGGTGCTGGCCTCTCTCGCAATCGTGGCATGCAGACAAAGAATGCAGATTCAGTAAGGGAGTTAATGCGTCAATTGTAGGTCTTTTCCTTCGTATGGTCAGGCCAACTATCAGAGCTCAGGCCAATGAGACTTTGATCATCATTACGGTTCTCGTAAGTGTATCACACTCAACCCCTGTCACTGGCGTATGACTCGAATGATCACCTCCTGACGACAGGTATCTGGGTTGTTCGCCTTTCGCCAAATCCACCGAGTATATCGTCTTGTTCCAGACCTTTCCACCAATGGTTAGGTACAAAGTTGGCTCCACACCTATTTACAAATAAGCCTCTTTGACTTTGGGAAAAAGGCTGATGGTCGGAAGGCTGCTGAACGGGTTCATAAGGGACCTCCGCATGACGCTTGCACACCTCAGGCTGGCACTGGGCAAATTCTATGGGTGCAGTCCGTCATGTAGCATCAGTCCTCTTGGCAGGAAAAGATCAACGGCGTTAATTTAGGCGAAGATCTTTTGCACTTGAATTCCACGTGGAAAACGAATCTCAACTCAATTCCCTGTCGTCCTCCGGTAAGTCTTGGAAAAGCCATATATACATATCTAAATGTTGGGGCACAACCAAATACAATTATCTGATTTTCTACAGGGAACCTGGAGATACGTGCCCTCATTATGGTACCCTTCATCTGCTCGCTGATTTGATTGTTAGCCTCTGACCTCGCTTCTCCGACGAGCAAGAGCAACCAATCGGAATATGAGAACTGCCATGCTATTCGGGAGGTTCATTCGGCAATTTTAATGAACTGTCGTGCATTTGCAGGGTGTGTTTGATGAAATATCACGCGATGAGAGGGCATACTTGTTGACGACGCCGAAGTGCACCCTCTTCTTGCCAGTGAGGTCCTTTCAACCTTGGTCTTTTCCCCCCACAATGCGTCTCTTTAATCGGAGTCAGGGTAGGGATCCTTCGATACCATTACCATGTGGGATTCCGAGGATCGGATGTGCTAGCCGAACGCAATGCGTCATGATTATCTAACGCGCAGATCTTACGAAGTAATTATGATGATTTTTAGCCGAGGTATAATAATGTGGGACTGCCCTGAGCGACACCAGCACCGGAGGATCTTGGGAGTTGTCGAAATATGAATTCCCCTATACGTTTGGAAAAACGTACGCGGTCCGACCCAAGAGGAGCAACCAACACTGTTGTGTACCTACGGGAAATCAATAGCATTCGTAACAGTCTTTGAAAGAGAGGGGAAACTTTCTCCATTCCGTTGTTCCCGCATGACCATCAAGGTGACCCAGGCTCTGGCTCGGCAGCGGTCCGCCCGGGATACTTCGGGCCGCGATCAATACCCCAGCCAAACACACACAAACTGTTCGGGAATTTGACTTTCCGTTCGCCGCCACGGATACGAGTATCGAGTTGTTGACGCTCAACTGAACCCTAAGGTCGCACAAGTATTCCTGGCACGTCTTTCAATGGATTTTTAACCCATGTGGGTCTAACTCCGAAACGAACAGGATCACGCTTTCTGGATCGAGGCGTACACACGACCCCTCGGTTACTCGCTATTACCGGTCGATTGGGAGGAAACCACCACCGGATTCGTGGACATCGCCGCGTCGGTGGGCCCATCGCATGTCAGAGGACGACTCGGCGGATTTGGTCGCTAAACCCCTGGATTCGAAGTATCTCAGCGGTCTCTTGGACAGCATCAGTGCTACTCAGGATCATCTCACCGGAAACGACAGCACACACCTCTCGCCATCATTCCTCCGGCCCAATGCTGTCTGGACCCCTCAGGAAAAGAACACACTCTTCCATGCCTTGTCCGTCTATTCCCGCTTCCGGCCAGACCTGATATCTCACGAAATAAAGACGAAATCGGTATCGGACGTGTGTAACTACCTCTCCGCTCTACAACTCGCCGCATCCCAGCAGGAGAGCACCGTTTCGTATTCACAACGGCGGCAAGATCTTCCAATTGCAATGGAGGCCTCTTCGGAATGGGTCACGATGGAGGAGGAAATGGCTCTCGGCATCGTCGCGCGAGAGCAGGATTGGCAGCGCGAACTCATCGCAGAACAGAGACGTGCCGAACTCAAGTTGCTAAAGAGAGCTTCCAAGACTGGGCCACACGACATGGAACCGAGCCGGCGTAAGGCCGAACTTAAACGAGAAATCGCCAATGCTGATCTTCGGGATCGACAGAAAGATTTCTGCGGTTCTCTTGGCTCTTTGGAACTAACTGCAATCGGCTGCATCCTACGTGAGGCCACAAATTCCTCCGGTTCGAGCCAGATCAAACAATCTTTTCCCCCTCTACATAACTTCTCACCTCAACTATCTCCCGTGCAGGAGGCAGTAGAAGTCACCCAAGCACTTCCATCCTCCACCACAAAAGGTGGGTCTAATATATTGAATACTGGCACTGCTGTACAGCTGACTAGCGACATCTCGGCTCCCCCCAGTTGCTGGGATCCAGGATTCCATAAACCCCGTTCGGCAGCGGTCAAACAGGAACGGAAGACCCTTGCTGCAGAACTCATCGGAGCGATTTCAATCTTGTTCGCCTCAACAAGACTCGACTGCACTCTTGGCGGGGTTATCCCCAGCATCCCGCCGCCGTTATCAAAAACGTCTATACATGCGCCGCAAACGCGCTTCGATGTCTGGAGTTACAGATATTGACGAGAGCCTTGAACGTCTGAAACCTGGCCGGAGGAAGGTCAAACGATCGCCATCTCCTGAGGATAAGACGGGACGTGACCTGGGACTCTCGACCTCTGGAGATCTTGACATGGAGGACAACGGGAATGCAATATCGGCACACAGGACCGATTGGTTGAGAATGGCTCAGAAGAGGTACCCGCGGGGAAAACAAATGGCGATTGACGAACTCAGGAACCTCGGCCTTACCGCTGACGAGTTGAGGAGATTGGGAGTTGATGTTTTGAACCCGGAGGGGGTTGCAAAAATGTTAAAGTAGGTTGCCCATCATTCCGTTTCATCTACCCTATCCTTGACGTAATCAGTTTGTGGGACAAGCTGTCTGGAGACGCTGGCCATGGCTCAAGGATTTCAGTCGAAACCATCCAACTCCTCAACGCTCATGTGGTCTGGTTTGTCAAGAGTTTGGTTTACAGGACTATCACGCTTCGTGAACAAGAACTGGGTCTGAAATCAGAGACAAAGGTTTGGAAGCTATCAGAGAAACCAGTAAGTGGCCAACTGAACACCGTGACCCGAGTTTATCCATACGCAACTTCGTGTTAGGTTCTCACACGAGAGGACATCGAAAGAGCTGTTTCCATGGGAAACTCAAGAGAGCTCAATAAAGCGGGGTTCTTTGAAGGCGTTGTCGCCGATATGGACACCAATACAGAGGCAGAAGAAACAGGAGGGGAGTTTGCTGAAAGTGGTACTGACGTAACGTTCCCACCGCTGCACAGAGAGATGTATGCCCCACTGGTTTGGATCCCAGAGTCGGATGACGACTCGGAGATGACCGACAACACAAACGATGAAGAACTCTACAACGAACTCTTAGAGGAGGAGGAGCTCGATGAATTGGATATGGATATTGAGATGAACCATGAATCGGGGTTGTGGGACAAGGCTCAGCAGTTTCAAAATTCGGATCCGAAGATCGAAGGGTCCATCAGGAAACGAGGGCAACGAACGATATATAAGAATGCAGAGTTCGTTGAAGACAGTGATTGAGGGTGAGAACCAAACCTTCTCAAGGGACGTTCTGATCCCTCTTTTCTCACAGGCTTCAGCTCTGAGACGGTTTTAGGCATCCGGTCCGACGCGGTGACGCGGACCTCGGGATCGACCGCTGCACATACCGCCCGCTGGGGACTTGATATTCATGGGTTGGAAGGTACCGCCGGTCCGTCTTGATTTGGTGTGAAGGAATTTGGGGGAACCTTGACAATTTCGGAGTCTGTGGGTGGAGCATGTACCTTTTCTGCATCCATTCCCCATGATTGAACCAAATGTGCATCCGAGTCGTCGATTGGGGACGTCAATCAGGGTCTGTATCACCAGTCGAAGAAGCCTGGAGGATTTGGAGACACGCGTCAGAGGTGCTGCGCGATTGATAGACCTTTTTCTCGGAGATGTTCTGTGTATCCACTGTATTGCATCAAGCATCACAAGAAAACATGGTCGTCAATCATGAGAGGTCCGTGAGCGTACTGTTACAACGGTATTACGTTGGAACATTTGTACGTGGCGTACATAAAACGGAACTGATAACGGCACAATGAAAAGATTGGACCTCAACCAGACTCGTGTTTTACGTCCGTCATCCATCCGTGAGGTACCGGAAGGTGGGTGACCCCAAACTGGACGGGGGGAAATGGGTCCTCGGAGGATTTGTGAAGCTTGGTCATTGGGGGAGTGGGCATGGCGATCATAACGGAGACCGTAAGAGCTGTGTCGTGCGGCTGTTGGCGAGTTTCAAGTGGGTAAGTGGGTGAATCTGGGGTAGTGACCCGAGGCTGTGAATGAAGTTGGGGAACTAGACGGAAAAGGAACGATGGAGGGGGGCCCGTTGCCACAGGCGATCGTACCGCCGGGGGTTGGGCGGACGAAGACACCGGCTGTTTCAACGCCGCGGAGAGCGGCTGCGTGATGAAGATTGTCTTGTGAGTATTCGTTGGTGAGGAGCCAAAGAAGGGCGGAGGTACCTTGAGGCCACCCCAAGCGAGCAAACCATCATTGAACGGAGATCTACGGGGAATTGCATCCGCAGTCGTATAAACGTCGAACAGTTTCGGTTTCTCCCCCAACTTGGCGACCGGCCTCCCCGCTTGCGGTAGCCAAGTTCCATTCCGTATTGCTTCTTCGATCACCCGACGAGCTCGCCGTCTCATGATAATGGAGCGTCCTACGACGATCACGGAGATGGTGAGTAGGAGCAGCAATGTGGCTGAAAGTGCGCGATTAGCAAAAGTTATAAGAGGGCATTTGAAATTTGTTCTCGAACCGAGAAAGGTGTAGAGATAGAGATTTGACGTCTGGCTACCTAAAGAAGTGGATGATAGTTAGAGTGGGTGGGAGAGGGGGAAGGAGATCTTCATGCTTGCCTCCGCCACCTCCGCCTCCGGCATTACCATTATTTCCTCCAGAAAAATCGGAAGGCCTCGGGGTGCGGCCTGGTCTGGATGTCGTTTGGACAGAAGACATAGGGAGAGAGGAAAAAGGGAATCCGAGCCTCTGAGTGAGGATGAGAGTCGGGGACAACCAAGGGAGGGGGATGAGGCGGTGAGGCGGTGAGGCAGGTTACTCAGATCTCGGACACGTCGGGGAGAGGGCCTAGGATCAAAATTGATCCACGTTGACTCCGTCTGCGACAGAGACCCATCGCATCAACTGTCACTCTACCGTCCACCAACTGACGTCGTCTTACTCATACCATGTCTGCGGATCTGATCGACTTCCGACAGGGTCTAAATCATGCAATGATATCAGCTCTCGCTCTCCATGCAACTGCGGCGTACATCATGTATTGGGCGTTTTTTGCGATAGACGATACCCTACTGGGTGAATGGATTCACACCCGAAAGGGCCAGCGCTTCCAATTCCTCACGATTCAAGGGTGAGCAAGAAACAAATGCATCCCTGCGCCCATGGAACTCAACGATCTCAAGCCTCGCAGCCGCATGGCTCACTATGATCGTCTCCCTAGCGGTCGATATTTTTCCGTCGAAAATGGGTCTGTCAATCCCTGGAGCTTTTGCGCTCTCCCACTGAGCCGTGTGCCCATAGCTCTCACAAACGTTAAACGAGGGTTGATGATGATATCGATGCCGGTATAGTTCTGCGTAATGTTCTCCCAACCATTGCCCACACTGACACGATATGAGAGTTAGAGGTCACTATCTCGTCGATTTACTGGACTCTGATCGCCCTGTTTCCACACCTCATCCTCCCGCAAGAGCCACTCACATCGGAACCGACATCCTCGTCCCTGTCTCCAGCCTTGATGAAGATACCACTCAAAGTCGATCTTGCTCTGCATGTTGCACCGGGAATAGCACTTGCGCTTGATTTTTTCTTTTTTGAGAAGCGGTACACCAGATACCAGGTTGTCCGTGTTGCACCATTGGTCATTGTCCTTTTCGGAGTCTGGTACGCGGGCTTGGTCGAGTATTGTGCAAGTCGCGATGGAGGATGTAGGTCGTCTGTCTCTTGTCTCGCTTTCTCTCGCTGATGAGGGATATAGTTCCATACCCGTTCTTGGAATACCCGTATTACATACGCACCTTGGTTTACGTTGGGGCAGTGGCACAGGGGTTTTTGTCTTTCCGATTTCTCAACTCGCTTCATTCGTGACAACTCGCACGTTTCCGTCAAGGCTTGTTCGCGTGTGTGTACCGTAGAACGGGTGTACAATTACATGTGTATGTAGAGGTGTGAAATCAAGTTGATCAGTACCGGATACAACACAGCCATGGTCGACCCCGATCATCCTCCGCCGCTTGGTCTTGAACCCCTCGGCCACCACTAGGGTCAAACCGTTCCCCCACCACAGTGACGTCGACGGCAAACTATAAGCCCTTTCTGCAGTCTGTCGTTCGCCCACGATGATGCAAACCGCCGGTTACCACACCACCAACCAAGTCTCGCAGCTCCCAGCTCGTTCTTCTCAACAACCCTCAACAGAGTCCATCAGAGCCTCTGTCGCCCAGTTGCTCTCCCAAGCTCACAACCTACCATGTTCAAAGGCCTCACAGGCATTCGCCCAGTTGTTACCCCACATCTCCAGGTTCCAGCTCGCTCTTGATGGACTCTTGCCATCATTGGACGAAGGGAACGAGGTGTGTGGCTGCTTCCCTTCCTCCTCCTCACGCTCTCTCCCTTAATGGAGTTCTAGACGGCCAACAGGATCCTTTCGTGTTATATTCTATACTCCATGTACGCCCCCCATCCGATATCCATCAACCCATTCGCAACCGTCCTATACGCAATTTTCGTGCGAGAGACCAACAAAGCGCTCGATATGGAAAAGGATGGGGGTTTCGCGCAGAATGACCAATTTGTCTACGTACTTTGGAAGATCCTCAAAGGTGATGGAAAGGATGTAAGCGATCGCAACCCCTCTCGCACCCCGCCAAACTACTCAATAGAGGTCGACCCCAGATCGGTCCGTTCTCTCCTCAACACGTCTTGAAACACCCTATACCCCCTGAATTACGTGCCGTGGTATTGGCAAAAGATGCCAACACCCGCAGCTGGCAATTCAATTTGTAAGGCCTCCTTCTCTCAACCCAATCAACCCTCTGTTCATGGTTCACTCAATGCAGAGTTGGCGAAGATTCCGGGACCGAAGGCGGGTCCATTACCAACCTTGCGAGCGGCTTGGGTTTTTCACCTGTAGAGTTTGCATCCCGCCAAAAGATCACTCCTGATGAAGATCGCGAAATGGCGGAGATGTCATGCGGTACTTCATTGCTGCTTGCCGCTCGTGAGCGGGTGTTATCGCTCTCTGAACAGAGGGTGCGTTTTCCGATCAGCCTTACCTCGGGTGGCCTACGTTGACTCAGGGCATTTGACTGGACACCCTTTTATTAGGTTCTCAGGCCTCTATTGTCCAAGTTGGCGAACCCGCCCGTCGTCACGTCCGAAGATGTACCCCCCATAGTAATGAAGAACCCCTCGATAGCCACGTCCCTATTGACCAGTCTGCTAACGTCTTCTCATTCTTCCTCTTCGCACACACAATTGATGTGTTTCGATGCTCTCATCCATCTCCCGCCTACCTTGAACTCTTTCGACGTCGTTGGCAGCCTCCTGCGCGATAGGACGCCTATGACGCTTGGGACCACTGGCGTGCCTACGACCGTTGGCGAATCAGTCAAATCAGAAACGCTCGGCTACTTTTTGCACGAGTGCATCTCCTGGCTGGACAAGGCCGAAGCCGAAGAACGCGAGGGTTTGGTTAGCGAAGACATATTTGCCAAGGGCGTGCAAAACGTACGGAACCTCTCCCCTCCGACCTCCAGCGTCACTAAACCCTCTTGGGTTTGTAGTTATGCCGGTTTTATTACTCGCTGATCAAACTGTCCATTCTGGATCCTGCAGCCCCGGACGGAATCGACACCATCGAGATGATCCATTTCACGCTTCGCAACTCTCGGTTCGAAGACGCAACCGCGTTATATAGGCTCCTGGTTACAGGCTCCTTTTAATTTCAGTCTCATTTTAACGTTCGGCGGTTAATTGACCTAGTAGTAACATATCCCGGTCGGTCCTTATGTATTTTTATGTTAGTGGGGTACCATTCACCATGTATGCGCTCGCTGTTTTGCGAATCTTCCTCTAAGCGTACCCACCCCAAACCCTATTATTTTCTCCGTCTCAACGTGTATTGGTTCATGTACTACCGCTCTGTTCCGCTCGACACGAAACAGCCAAGATCTCCCCGAGATCACCTTCGGATACCGTAGAGTCGACGATACGGGGGCTGCATACGTTTCGGGAAAAGCCACGAAATTACCTTCAAGATCTGAGTTTTCGTGCGACGAGCGAGACCGAGATCTGTGTACCTCGAATTGCATGGTGTGAAGTTAGGCACAGCAGGTTATCGGTTTGGTGGTCAAGACCAAGGAATCCACTGCATTCCCCAATACAATTGTCCAGGACCGTGCGCACGGGATAGCCTTACGCATAGCAACCGTATTGTCATCCATCCCCTTGGCAAATATACATATGAAGAGTAACCCTTGGAATCCAAGCCACGGAGTGGCTCTGGGATTTGTTTGGGTGGCGATCCGTTACCGAGTATATTGGAACGGGTAATATGGCGAGAAAACAACATGAAAAAAAATAAGAAAGAGGATATTGCACCCGACAGAGATAAATAAGCGGGAACCGTGCGCGTAGACCTGAAAAACATAGCAAAGGAACGGCATAGTTGCAAATACTACGATTGCTTTGCTTTGAATCGCAACAATGGTGCCAGGCCGGCAGGAGAACATGCCTTCTTCAAGAACTCGTGCTGAGGTCACAAACAACAGGAATTAGTGCCCACGGCAAAAGAGTGGCAAGTGAAACACAAACCTGCAAGAGTTCCGCTGCGGTCGCCCTGCTCTTGACATCTACACAAAGGCAGACGCTCAGGAAGCTCTTTAACTCGCGGCTTAGTGCTTCGGGCTTCTTCAACGTCGGGGTGCCGTTGGTGGCGATCAGATACAACGCCTTGAGAGGTTCTTCGTCGAGGTATGGAGGCTCGTTCTCGATCATCTCGATGGCCATGATACCCAAGGACCAAATGTCAACCTTTGCACCGTATTCTTTCTGTTTAACGACCTCAGGGGCCATCCAGTATGGAGTGCCGACCATAGTCGCTCGCTTGGACTTCTGATCGGTGAGCTTTGCGCAGAAACCAAAATCCGCTGACGAGGTAAGAGCAGTCAAACCTGGTGGAAGGGAGTACGAGGGCAAAGGGAGGGCTTACTGATCTTGACGCGGCCTTGGGCGTCCAGTAACACATTGTCTGATTTGATGTCTCGATGAATGATGGATTGACTATGTAAGTGGCCAAGTCCTTTGCACGTCTAGGGAATGGACCTTCAGAGTCGGAGTCGGCCTCAGGGGGGAACAGACAGACCTCCATAGAAATGCTCGAGATTTGGTCTTCCTCCAGGGTGTTATTTTCGATTATGTCGGTCAAAGCGCCACCTTCCATATATTCCATTACAACCCAAAGTTCGTTGTTCTTGACCAAGTACGAATCGAGAAAGTTCACGATGTTAGGGTGTTGTGATTCCTTCATAACCAAGATCTCGTTGACGATAAGCTCCTTGCGTGGTTGGTTCGACAAGTCCATTTCCTTGATGGCGACCTTCTTTCCTGTGGCGAGAGTCTTGGCGACATAGACGTGTCCGGAAGCACTGCAGATCAAAGTAAACGAGAGTATCGGGACTATAATTAAGTAGGAAATACCCTTGTCCAACTTTTCGGATCTTGCTGTAGAGTAGCTTTGGGTCGTCCTGGCTCACGACAGACCTCAACTTCTCCATGATTTGTGCCTCCGTCATAGTGCTGATCCTCTTCTCCTTCTCCTTTGGTTTCTCACTCTGCTTTTCGAGGGCAGCGGCAGCAGCTTCAACTCCTCCATCTTCTTCAGGCTGAGTAACCGTTACAGCAGGAGTAGTGGTTTTCTTGACCGGTTGTAGGGGTTTGATGGGAGGGGGGCCAGTAACAGAGCCGGGAGGTCCAAGAACAGGAGTTGAGGTAGCAGGTGATGATTTGGACAGAGCAATCTGGGGTGACTTCTCCTCTCTCTGCTCGCGTTCCGGGTCTCGCTCTCGCTCTCGTTCGCGCTCCCTATCCCTCTCTCGCAGTTTGCGCTCGCGATCTTTCTCATTCAAAGACTCCTTACGGACAGGAGGGGATTCAGTGACCAAGCCAGGCGGCTTCGGCGAATGATCAACAGAAGGTCCCTGTGCCTTTGTTCTGGCACGAAAGTCTGCGGAGGATGGCGTATAATCTTGAAGGGGACTCTTCTGCCCGGGGGTGGGGGGGGCGGGACGGTTTGCTGTGAGGAGGGGCCGCGACGGCGCAGGTCTGTTGGGTTGAAGGTTGGCAGTTCCGCTTGTCGTAGGGGAAATCGTAGGCGATAACTGAGGTAAAGGGGGTCGAATACTGGAGGTGGTATTCCCAGAGATAGTGGCATGTTGAATGTGTGCTCCGTTGACGAGTTCGGCTGCTCTGGCTAAGGCAAGGTTCTGAGGTAAGGCGGTTTGCGTACCTCCCCTCTGATCCGGGTCACTACTCATTACTCCCGGTGCAGAATCCTGCCTTCTCATCTGGGGTCGTGAATCTAAGGGGGTTTTCCCGATTCCCCCAAGACCCGTCCCGGCGTTGAACCTCGGAGCGCTAGAAGTCTGCGAGTAGGGTGACAAGGTTGAAGGCGATAGGGTTGTACCGGAAAGGCCGCTGCCAGAAGTTCCCGGGCGGGAGTTAGGATAAAGGCCGAGCTCCTCCATCTCGCGCTTCTGGTGATCAGTGTAGAACTCCAGTACGTCGAGGACTGCTTGTGGATCTTTAGCATAGTCCTCCCGAGTGATGGCGGATTTTGTCAAGAGTTTTTGCCATGTCTCGGGCATGCCCTATGGGGTTGTTGCAGCTCAGTCGATGCGGTCGGAGGGGATAAAAATGAGGATACTACCGTGAAGGCACCGGTGACAGGGTCGAAGCCTACATGTACTTGGTGGACAAAGTTGGTAGGGTTGCTGACACCCATGAGAGGGCTGCGAGAGTAGATGTCGTCTTGCCAACCGTACAACTCCTCGTCGTTCTTGAGAGACAGGTGGAACCGCTTGTCCTTCGTCTCAAGAAGAAGACAATAGGGCTTGAGGTTAATCCGCTCTATGTTTGTAATATCTCGAAGATTGATGGTTCCAGACACTGGGCTGGTCTGGAGAGGATGAAAATTCAGTTGAGCGAATTGTGTGATATGGGGGACGATAGATTAGGCTCACTTCGCTCTTATGTATTGACAGCGTCTGCTCTTTAAGGACAAGCCACTTTGGCCTCCATAGCCAGCTCGTCGCGAAACCGTCCTCCTTGATACTGACGATCCCACTCCGGACGATGTGGGTGTTCATGATGTTTTCTGAGTTTCGGTTTGGAGATCCGCCAATACCGGAGTAGGAGGATCCAGAGGAAGATGGTATCGAGAACGCTGGGTTGTAGGTCGCACCGGGACCTGCTCGTTGAGGGGCGGGAGGAGCAGGTCGCGAGGGAGTCAAGGACGTTGAAGATACTTGATTAAACGCCATCGTCAACGGTCAGTCCAATCGCAGTTGCGATAAAGAAAGTCTCGTAAAGAGCGTTGGTCGTGGCGTTCGTCAAGGTCGTAGGATCTTTGTAGTCGTTGCCGTCGCTGTCGTCGTTGGCGGTGTCGCGCGGACGAGCGCTAATGGTCTTGTTTCTTAGACAGAACAAAGTGAAAAATGATTTTTCCGTCCCATCTGCTCTAAGCTCTTATCATCGTCATGTTCAGCCCGCGTATGTGATTTACTCCGACACGAGTCTGCGATTGGCGGTAATACCTCCTTCGACAACATGGCCACCAAGACCGACCGGCTGGTTTCTCAAGATTCTGCAGTCGCGACCTACCCCTGGGAAGGATCTCCATCGAGCTCTTTCGTGACATTGCGCTACGAGTCATCGCTATCCCTCCAACTCTCACCACCGGTCTCAGTGGTCAACGTTCAGCACCAATGTACATCATATCCCGATCACCGTCATAGACCTTACAAACTGTACAGAGGATCTTGTCAATGAAATGAACGAGCTGGCTTTCTGGTCCCCCCTAGGTTTCTACCACCGTTCCTTGAATCTCAAAGCTAGTGATGCCACTACTTCTAACGATCCCGGGCCAGGCGCTTACGATCGACACCCTCTAGGGGACGGCGAATGTCCGATGGATCGCCGTGTACCTCGCTCTGGAGGGTCGAGACCCTCGGCATCTGGAAGGTGGATGACGGAAATGGTACGAAGCCTCGAATCCGGGGATGTCCTGAGACATGACACCGCTTGTAGTTGCTTCCCATTCTGTGAGCGTTGGGCGCCGGGGGGAGGGTGAGATCACCATTGAATGTACCCGTCAAAGGTAAAAGAGCATTCCTGATCATGCTTTTGAGATGGATGCCATTCAGCGGTGACTTATCGGCTCAGCTGACAACCCTTTTGATTCCAGACCTCCACAACGATGGCGCCATCCCCTTTCCCACGAGAGCTTTACCCTTACCATCGGAAAGTTCAGTCAGATCCCAGACTATCACTGCTTCTGCTAATACCAGATACCGAAGTGGTGGAAGGTCCCCAGGCGTTTGGGGAATACACAGATCCTAGCCATTTCGTATGGTTAGATCTGGGGGAGGGGTACCCACCCCATCGAGTTTCTGTCGCTACTGATGCCTCCTAGTGTAACCAGTGGACCCCCAGTCAACATTGCTATCTATCAAAATCACAACAAGAAGTTGAATTTTGTTTGTTGTGAGATGATATTTGAAACATCAAGCGCTCCCCAGCACTGTCCAAGTTGAAGGTGGGTGAAGTTTCCTCCAACTCACACCATTTTGTGCTGCTGATTCTGAATTCCCGAGGCTGTGGAACATGCCCCAAATGCCCAAATAGTTGCCTTTGGAATTCATCACTCCCAAGTTGTATTATCTGGGTATCTGCGGGGGTTGGGGGCACCTTGCCTTGATCCTGAATTCACTACGGAATGGTTCTACCAAACTGCCTGACCTCAATTTGTGTCCATACCAAAACACATGCTACAACAAACACATCTGTTATATATCAATGTCTATTTTGGAACTGTTCAAGGTTCAGAGCTTTTGGAGAGTGCAGAAATGACACTGGAGGGGATAGGCACAGGTTAGAACAATAACCGATCCAGGTTGATATGACTCGCTTTGTCTGTACCATATCTTTGGCCCCCACAGCCACCCAGGTAAGCAGAGGAACCGTTGGTGTCT
>Ga0307512_10002341_pt1 | contig 24340 bp, 21 predicted proteins | sample 14_EM_MG_FD_200267 | JGI IMG/M metagenome (GOLD analysis project Ga0307512, IMG submission 200267) | Populus trichocarpa ectomycorrhiza microbial communities from riparian zone in the Pacific Northwest, United States - 14_EM | ecosystem: Host-associated > Plants > Roots > Unclassified | place... | reverse complement strand
ATATCAGCCACGAGATAGATGTTTCCAAGGAGTTGGATGCCGACTTCAACTTTCCGAAGATCCACTTGATGTCTCATTGGGTCGAACAGATTCGTCGATATGGAGCCTTGCAACAGTATTCTGCCGAGAGACATGAACAACCACATAGAACGAACCTCAAGGACGGTTGGAACGCCTCCAATCACAATCTCAACTACCTGCCACAAGTAATCACCTTTCAGCGTCGCATCCTCTGCTTCGAAGTCAGAGAGCTCAATCTCCAAGCCCTCGCTCAGCGTCGGAAGAACAGCGCTGCCGGATGCAAAGTCCTCCCTTCCGGTGCTGATCTGGCTGCCCCCCTGAGCCCCCAGTCATATGCGAAGCCCGAATTCATGGGACCCCAAAACCGCCGTGATGGAAAGCATCCTGACGGTATGATCAAAGACTTCAGAGCATTACTCGACAATACGCAGGACGCAACGCACTGCGTGGCAATATACAGCGGCACACGGGAGTTTATCAAGCATAAGAGTCGTAACAAGACGTATATATCGGATGAACAACTGCACGCAATGGAGCTCTGCATTTACCATGGTATTAAGGTTCATGTTGAGGGTTTAGATGGTGAACGCATATCTCAGATGTGTCGATGCACAGGAAGCCAGAGCTAGCGCGGAGGGGATGGACGGAACGACTGGGTGTGGGTAAAGCAATACCAGGGGAGGTGTTACGGCGCGCTGAATGGGCGCCTCCCGTGGCAACTGCAACGACTATTCAAAATCAAACTCCAAAACGAGGATGGAGCTTTCGTTGAGTACTGGTTAGACCTGGCGCTCACCACAATACCTGAAAACTCGGGTAACTTGGATCCGGTCTCGAAATTTGTACAAGTGAGAAAAGCACCGGCAGCCGTTGCTTTGCAAGGTTTCAGCGTGGGAAATATTGTCGGCTGCGCGCACGTAATTCAAGAGATAGCTACTACTAGTAAGACAGGAGACGGACGGAACGAGCGATGGATTGTCAATAGCCACATAGATCTGGCGACTTGGAATGATGTGTATAATTAGTAATGAGAATTGCATTTTGCGCGGAGGTAGAAGGAACGCGAGGAGAGATATTCGCAGCGTCACCCATCGCATTCCAATCCCGATGCAAGCGCATACCCAATGAATCCATTCCGACGTATTGTCACAGTTGGCCACAACGCCAGAGTGATCGTTTAAAATATGAGACCGACAGAACGCGAAGAGACAGTGAAACAGCGATCGGAGGGCGATATACAACGCGACCCATTGTATTGACGCCGGGCACGGAGTATTCCGCCACCGGGGTGTCTCTGACGGCTCAGACGGAGCGCGTCCACTCTGACGGAGCTATTCCGCCCAAACGGAATATTTTTTTGCTGATGTAGGTGGTGAGGGCCCTACTACATCGCGGAAAATGTCCAGTGCTTGAGGCTTTATTGGCTGGTGGAGTGGCATACGGCAGAGCTCACATGCTGGATCGAAGGTTGTTGACTCAAGAAGTCCTCCACTCACAGTGAACGTATACATGGCGCTCACTAACTTTGTTTGCCGATCATCCTATATGGGGAGGAACATGACGAATTTGAGCAATTTGAGCAATTTGAGGCGGAGGCAGTAGCAGGCCAGATATATATAGCAGGAAAATAGCAGTATATAGTCCAGTGGAAAGACAGAGAGAAATGATCATGGGTACAGGCAGAGGATATGGTGGGGTGTAAAGAGCTAGTGGATAAATGGAACACCCCACATCTGGTACCGGCAGACTACCTGTCCAACCAATGATGGGGAAGATGAGGGGGGAAGAGGGGGGTAGAAGGAGATCCATTGCATGGACCATAATGAAAAGAGTTCAGGATACTGAAGGCATGCAATTGAGCGGAGTTGCAAGATGGTGGGAGACTATTGCAACCACAAGATTGCCAGAATTTGCAAGATGGAGGGGGAGGAATATTCTTATTGGCCGAATCACACCCTCATTACGCTGGAAATTCCAACCATTCTCCCCTAGTCCTCTAGTTACCTCAAGATACTTGAGGCGATAACAATTGCAGAAGTGGGAAGAAAATTCACCACTGAGAACAGGATTGACAAGTATGTTATGCCCAACAGCAAGGTAGCAGAATGGGAAGACGAGTGGAAGAAGCAAGGAACGTGTGAAGAGATATGAGCACAGCAAACTAGGGCAATTGGGTATCACATAGAGATGGGAAGAAGAAGGAACTGGTAAAGATACCCCTCCAGGTATATATTGAGCTTCCCACTCCTATGATCCTAAGAAAAGTTAACCACCATACTGTACTGTTCATCTCCCGGTCCATGCCGATGACTGCACTGAATATCACCATCTCCAGCATAACCAATTACCAACCACTGGCATGACTAGTGTTGGCAAGGGGTCCGGGTAACCTGCCTACAGTCCAAGTTCGGAAAGCAAAACAGTTCAGTTGGGTCCCAGATCCATCCAAAATCCTGACCCACCGCCCCTTGGTAGGCGAAACCCTTACCAGTACCTGTAAGCCCGCAGGTTTTGCTGGGCTTGGATTGACCTGTCGGTTCCAATCTCTGGTTCTGCTGTTCCAGTTTTTCTATATATGGTCGCATTCAGACATCCTACTGTTAACTGCAAAGTATTGACTTTGGTACGTCATTGTCATTTTTTGATGTATTGGCCGCCTTTATAATCAAAAAAGAGAGACACACTCCCTGCCCCATCATGAAAATGAGCGTCACTGGAGTGTCAAAGATATTTGGTCTCGCATCTTCGGTAATCTGAGTGGCGATTGGGTGCAGACATTCATAAATGAGGTATTGGCCACCTTTGTAGGAAAATTAGCATGCAACACGCTGCCTGCCCCATTCGGAAAATGAGTGTCAACAGAGTGTCAACGATTTTTGGTCTTGTAAGTCAGGTAAGTAATAAGAGACTTGGTCCCTGTGATGCATAATGAAAGTATTGGCTGCCTTTATGGGGAAAAACCCCAGTGAGGGTAATCGCTACTATCTCCTAGAAATGAGCGTCAATGGTGCATCAACGATTTGTGGTCTTGTAAGTCAGGTAATGAATATGTGATTTGGTCATTGTTATACATAATCAAAGTATTGGCCCCCTTTATAGGCAAAAGAGAAAGTGACACGCTTCCTGCCCCATGTTGAGAATGAGCGTCAATGGAGCCTCAACAATTTATGGCCTGGCATCATGGTTATTCAAAGTGGGATGTTGCCGTTATTGTCTATATACGAAGTTTGACTTTTTTTATACGCTAAAACACTCATGAACACTTAGTTCCAGCTTTGTAATTGAAATAAGTTGTCACTGTCTGGGAGGCTGTAGTGGGAATATCTCTTACATATCTGCCTATACAGGCTGCCAACTCTTTGTTTATAGATGTCTGCGATCAAGCGCCACGTAGATTGCCCAAAACGCAGGACCAAAAATCCCTGACACTCCATTCACCCTCATTTCCAAGATGGGGCAGGGAGCGTGTCACTTTCTCTTTTGCCTTTAAAGGCAGCTAATACTTTGATTATCTATAACAACAACCAAATCACTTTTGAATTACCTGACATACAAGACCAAAAATCATTGACGCTGCTTTGACACTCATTGTGTCACGGGCGTATCCACAATATGCAACCATTTCATTTGGCATAGTCTATCATCAATGGTGTTCTGGCAGCCTTTCTATCATCTTCATGTACTTTCTCCTTTATCACTACATTGTACTTTAATAAGACATATGAATATATCCTTTAAAAGATACTTTAAAGTGTCTGCTAATTGTAGATAATAATACACTCAAAAAGCCTGTCCTTTCAATCAATGCTCGTCTCCACTTGCAGGTTCGCTCAATAGGCTGCTCTCGTCTGCAAAATAGTTGTCAGCTGCATTACCACGCAGCAGATAGTGCACTAACCAGTGGATGTTCCTTCAGCAGCCAGCAAGTCTGGAATGAAATCTTAATTGTGCTTGCTGTCCTTGCCATATGCATCAAGATTGAAAAACTGAGCATTCAGAAGAGGAGTATGTATATACACATATCCGGGCGGCACACCTTCAATTTGGGAACTCTGACCTCTCACATTATCACCGGTGGGTTCTTGTTGCTTTCTGTGCGGAGGTGGCATCGAGTCTGGTGTTGGCTGTCTCCATTGGTCTGGTGGAGGTGCACCCATTACTTTGCGCCTCCAGCACTTCTGCGCATTTATTGCTGTTCCATTTTGGCAAGAAGGCAGCCATCTGTTTGATTTTCATGAACCATAGCTGGAAGTTTTTCAATCACAGCCTTCACATTGCTATATCAATGAAACTCGACTCCCCGCTTCCTCTCTTCTCAGACTTTGGAGTGATGTTGATTGATCAGGTATTGTGTTTCCTCTATTGTGGTGCGCAGACACCCTCCTTTGCCTATTTTGCCCATATTCAAGGCAAGGAGCAGGTCAGACTAGTCTAGCTGTACCCGACCTCCTTACATTGCCATAGCAGCAGACATGTTGAATACCTACAAGAAATTAGTTGCTGCATCTAAAAATGCGATATGGCTATTACCTCTACCATAGACGCTTCCGTAGCGTGGTCCAAGGTGTTTAATGTTGGTTTCATCCGCTCTCAGGTATGCTTATCGAAAAATTTGTGCGCAAAGATCCCAGGTGTGACAACATCACAATATCGGATTTCACCAACTAAGAGGACATATGCCTTGGTTAACCCTAGAGGTTTCACATTATGGGTAGCTATAAATCGGTCATGTAGCTCTCTAGGTATACTAGCTATACATTATATAGTTAGTTGATTGGTGTAATCCTCGATATGGATTTACTCACATCCTATCGCCTGCTGCTTCTATCTCTTGCTACTACTGGTTTTATGAACATGTTATAAATGGGTGTCCAGGGTCATATTTTCGGTCGCAGTATCAGCAGCGTCACAGTGGACTAAATGGTGTCTGCATTGTAGCTGTGTCCCAGTGGGTAGCGCACAGGGTGAAGTGGCTGCCGGTTGGCTTGATTCAGATCCGCCCTCACCTTGCTGAGGTGTTTGTGGAGCCATGCTTTGCTGGTGTGCGAAAGGAGAGGAAGATGATAATGAAAAGAAGTGAGAAGTCCTGAGGAATATATAGTTAGCTTCAGTTCAAAATGGAATGAGTGACAGCCAACTTGTGCGTTCTACTCAAGATGAATCATACAGTGTATAGCTGCAGGTTGCAGGAGTTTCCAACGGTCCCGCAATTTGCAGGAGGTGGATTCAAGGTTGGTAGTTTGTTCACCGGGATGAGCAAAGGTGAACGACAGCCAAAATCTCCTGTTTGTAATATACCAACAGGAATTTCCTTGACAGAAAGGACATCTAGTGATGTTTGACTCAAGAAATCCCCAGGATGATAAAGGAAACAGATGCTAAGAATCATGTCATGTTGTACGATTAGCATTTCTATTCCTAATGTAGTGACAGTCAAAACCCAGATTTTGCTTTGTTCAAGTTGATCAAACATACCAACCTTGACATGAAAGATGCAGCTTGCCTCCATGTGGTCCATATCTTGCAACATCCAACATCTCGCCCAACAACAAAGTCAACCCAAAATACCATGATCAATGTTCTGAAAAAGAACCTTTCGCCGCTTCTGGCTGGCAAATGAGGCAAATTGACAACGGGATCCACATGACGACGTCATCATACGAATGGAGGGAAGTGCGCCTTGGACGCAGAAAGTGTCCGCGCCGTTGAGGCAGTGCTCACCATACGATCTAAAATAAACCTTGCGGCGGAGAAAAGACAAGAAACACACTTTTTAAGCAATCAAGAGAATGAGAAATGGATGAATGATTACGTGGATAGAGAAACCGCTGCGGCAAGAAAGCGAGTTGAAGATGCAGAGAGAGCAATTAAGCAACAGTAAGAAGATATGAGAGATGCTGAAAACGCGGGATTGCAAACCAGAATGCCAGAAAACACATTTGAGGGGATGTAGAATGCGATCGGAGACAGGCTGAGCAATCCTGGATGTTCCAATGATGAGGACGCTGGGCAAGATGAGAAATATGATGAAGAAGATACAAAGCTGGGCAAGTTGAGCATAGATGACAAACCCTGCTGGGTGAAGAGCACACTCTCCAAAATGGTACAGCAGTTCATGGAAAGATTTTGGCAAGAAGCAGATGAGGCTTGATGAATGGACACAACCAGAATGGGGGGACGTGGCCGACTACTTCTGTGAGAGAGATAAGAAGTACGCGACAGCTGAATTGACAGTGCTGGCAGTCATTAAGCTGCAAACAGAAAATGTTGCAACCAGAACTGCACAGAAAACACTCAGAGAGCTTATGGAGACTCTTGATATCATCCCCGGAACGTTGCAAATGGCGCAATGGACTTCTTCATCCGGAATGCGTCATATGCGGCTAGGTTCCAGCAAACCACAGACACACCAATACATAGCATATCACCCACCCAATGAGGTGCCCGATTTATCACTGACCAAAAAAGCGAAGCCTGTTCAACACATATGCTTTCATGCCTGCAAGTAGCCTCGCTAGAAAATTACGATATAGAAATTGGATTCCGATGAGGAAATGGGGACAGCTCGCCTGTCGCCGGCGATTATTATGCAAAATTGCTATTTTTGACGACATTTCTCTTTGAAAAGCAATTTGTATACCTATTTCGCTATGTGTCAGCATTTTTGGGAATTCAGTGACCACATTGTGGGACGTGATAATTCGTCTGTGCATGTGCCCAGGTTGTACTGGCCATGCGAAAGTTCTAGACTCCAAATCGAGTTGGTAGACCTCCAACAAACCCGATATCGTCTTGCCAGTTACAGTTAAGTGAGAAAGTAAAAACTAAATTAGAGATGAAATTTATTAACAAGAGTTAAGTCAGTACTGTCATACCAGTTATAGAAGGAGCGGTCATTGCGCAATGCGAACATGTATGAACGACGACTGTCATGCTGCCTTCATTCATTCATCCAACTGCAATTCACTCCTCTCACACCTGGTGCACATGGTTTAGATTTCGAACATTTCTTATGCTAGGTAATGGAAATCGAGGAGAAGGAGCTGGAAGGAGAAAGGCAAGGAAGTTAGGCTATATACATCAAAAACTGGGGGATGGATTCATATGCTGCAAATTGCCGGCCGAAAGCGCTGCCACATGATAGGCCTACCTCAATCATCCCTCGGATAACATGGATAGTGGTGGATCGGAAATCGAGATTGCTCGAAGTATTTGGATGTAAATGATGATATATTGAAACGATATATTGGCTGTCAATAATGACCATATGCATTGTTGCATACAATTGTTGAGTGTACAATGACTGTTAGTATGTCTTTAAGGTGAGCGTCAATGGAGCATCAACAATGATTAGTCTTACACTTTCGGCAATCAAAGGGCTGCATACTCACATCGTTCCAAAGTGAAAGTATTGGCCATTTTTATAGGCATAAAGGAAACCGACATGCATGTTGCATCATCCACAAAATGAGCAGCAATGGAGCATCAATGATGTTTGGTCTTGTAAGTCTGACAATAAGAACAAGACTTGGTTACTGTGATATATAATCAATGGAGTGGCCAACTTTATAGGCAAAAATGTTAGCCTCAACTGAGTGTCAATGATTCTTCGAAGTACATATTGGATAATCGAAGGGATGTTCAATGACATAAACCCATAATCAAAGTTTTGGCCTCCGTTATGGGCATTGAAACTTGTGACAATATCACTACCACCTCTGGTGTGAGCAACGGGTCTGGGTAACCTGACAGCGGTCCGGGATTGGACTGGAAAAACGGTTCAGGTTGGTTCCAGACTGGTCCAAAAACCCGACACGCAGTGTCTTGGCGGGCCAAACCCGTTCCCTTTGCAGTCAACCTGCAGATTTGCCCAGGTTTGACTAGACCCATCAGTTTCGATCTCCGGCTCTCGTTTCGGGGTTTTCTCTTTATGGTCGCATTCAGATATTCTACTGTCATGCGCGAAATATTAACTTTGGTACATCAATGTCTTTGTTTGTTTCATTGGCTGCCTTTATAATCAAAACAAGCAGAGACATGCTCCCTGTTACATCCTGAAGTTGAGTGTGAACGATTTTTCGTCTTGCATCATGAGTAAGAATAGAGGTATAGAACGGCCATATTGACAGTTCAGGCAGTTATTAAGCCGCACATGGATCAGTTTGCACCTGCTACTGAGCCGACAACATTTGGAGAGCTGACGGAGATACTTGTTAGTGTCAGCGGAAAATGGCAATGCCGTTTGTTTGTTTGTAATCATTTTGCATTCACCCCGAAGGGGTGCCCAGCTAAGTTATCATAAGCCGGCCGACCACTAGTGGTCATGGCATTTAACCCCAATCCCCGAAACGTCCTCGGTCTTCAACCAGGAGGGCACAAGGCCATTGAAACTCCCAATCTCTCTCCTAGGCAAAGTCGTCTCTCCCACTTCCCGCTACTCAAAAGAGCCCACCCCCAATGGCAATGCCGTAAGGACCTTCACGTGGAGAAAGTAGCCATATGAGATTAGCATCCAGGAAACCACACTCTCACACATGTATATCGGCTCTCATGCCCCATGCGGTACCCAATCCGTCACTGATTAAGAAATCGATGCCTGTTAAACCTGTAAGCTTTTACCCCTGCATATAACCTCCCTAGCTGATTACCATTCAGGAATTGGATTTTGATGAACATATTGTGATGGCTCATTTGTCATCTGTACACTACCTGGACAAATCGTGATTAATGACGACATATCTCCGTGAAAAGTAAGTGGTGTATCTATTTTGCTATGTGTCAGCATTTTTTTGATTTCGGTGACCAAATTGTGAGACATGATACTTTGTCTGTGCATGTGCAAGGGTCATACAGGTCATACGAAGGCTCTAGACTCCAAACCAAGGTGATTGATGATTGATCAATGTGATATCGTCCTGCCTCTTACAGCTGAGTGACAACGCGCAATCTAAATTGGAGAGAAAGTTCAGTAACACAATTTGAGTCCGTGATGGCATACGAGTCATTGAAGGTGCGGTCAATGCGCAACGGGAATCTGTATGAATGACCACCACCAAGTTGCATTCAGCTATACATCCAACTACATCACTCTGTGTTCAGACCTGGTGCACATGGTCAACATTTTGAAAATTGCTTATGGTAGGTCATGGAAATCGAGGAGAAGAAACTGCATAAAGCAAAGTGAGGACGTTGGGCTGTATTAATGAAAAATTAGTGTATGGATCTACATCCAGCAAATTGGCAGCTGAAAGCGCTGGAATGTGACAGCGCTACATTATCCATCGCTCAGAGAACATGTCCATCAGTGGATCAGAAATTGCGATGCCACAAAGTGTTTGGATGAAACTGAGTATTCATACTAGTTATACATTGGCTGTCGATAATGACTATATGATTATTTGTACAATATTATTAATCATACAACAACAGTTAGGACATGTTTATGGTGAGCTTCAATGGAGCGTCAATGATATTTGGTCTTGTAAGTGAGTTAATTGGGAAGTGATTTGTTTGCTGTTATTCATAACAAACGTATTGGTTGCCTTGATAGGCAAAAGAACAAGTGACCGGGTTAAAGCGCCATGCTGAGAATGAAAGTCAACGGAGTGTCAATGATTTTTAGTCTTGTAAGTAAGTTAATTGGGAAGCATTTTGCTTGCTGTTATACATAACCAACGTATTGAGAACCTTTATAGGCGAGAGAGAAAGCGACACGCTGACAGCCCCATTCTGAAACTGAGTGTCAACGGAGCGTCAACGATTTTTGGACCAGTAAGCAACTTAATTGGGAAGCAATTTGCTCGCTGTTATCCATATTCAATGTATTGGCAGCCATCATAGACAAAAGAGACAGCGACACGGTAACAACCACATTCTGAAAATGTGTGTCAATGGTGCGTCAATGATTTTTGGTCTTATATGTAGGTTAATTGGCAAGCGATTTGCTTGCTGTTATCCATAAGCAACGCATCGGCAACCTTCATATGCAAAAGAGCAAGTGACACTGTTACAGCCCCATTATGAAAATCAGCGTCAACACAGGGTCAACAATGTTTGGTCTTGTAAGTAAGTTATTTGGGAAGCGATTTGCTCGCTGTTATCCATAATCAACATATTGGCAGCCTTTATGGGTAAAAGAGAAAGCTACATGGTCACAGCCCCATTCCGAAAATGAGCTTCAAAGGAGAGTCAACAGAGCATCAATGGAGCATCAACAATTTTTGGTGTTGCATCTTGTATAATCCAAGGGCTGTGCCATGACATTTACCCATAATCAAAGTATTGGCTGCATTTATGGACAATATGTTTAGTGTCAATGTCGCTACCACCTCAAAATGAGCGTCAACAGAGCATCAACAGAGTGTCAACAGAGCGTCAACAGAGCTTCAACGATTTCAGGTGTTGCATCTTGTATAATCCAGGGGCTGTGCTATGGCACTTACCCATAATCAAAGTATTGGCTGCCTGTATGGGCAATATGGTTAGTGTCCAGGTTGCTACACCTGAAAATAAGCGTCAACAGAGCATCAACAGAGTGGCAACAGAGCGTCAACAATGTTGGGTGTTGAATCTTGTATAATCCAAGAGCTATGCCACGGTGTTTACCATTAATCGAAGTACTGGTTGCCTGTATTGGCAATATGGTTAATGTCGTTGTCGCTACACATAAAGAAGTACGTCAACAGAACGAGTATGATTTTGGGTGTAAAATCTTGTATAATCCAATGGCTCTGCTATGGCATTGATCCATAATCGAAGTATTGGCTGTGTTTTTAGGCAATATGTTTAGTGTCGATGTCGCTACACCTGAAAATGAGCGTCAACAGAGTGTGAACCATTTTAGGTGTTGCATCTTGTATAAGCCAAGGGCTGTGCTATGGCTTTTACCCACAATGGAAGTATTGGACTCCTTTATAGGCAATATGGTTAATGTCGATGTCGCTACACCTAAAAATGAGTGTCAACAGAGTGACACCAGAGCATCAACAATTTTGGGTGTTGCATCTTGTATAATCCAAGGGCATTGCTACGGCTTTCACCTGTGATAAAGTATCAGCCGCCTGTATATGCAATATGGTTAATGTCGATGTCACTACACCTAAAAATGAGCGTCAGCAGAGTGTCAACGATTTTGAGTATTGAATCTTGCATAATGCAATGGCTGTGGTATGGCTTCTATCCATAATCAAAGTATTGGCCGCCTTTATAGGTAATATGGTTACTGTCGATGTTGCTACACCTGAAAATGAGCGTCAACAGAGCGTCAACAGAGCATCAACAATTTTGGGTGTTGCATCTTGTATGGTCCAAGGGCTGTGCTATGGCATTTACCCATAATCGAAGTATTGGCCGCCTTTAGGGGCAATATGGTTGATGTCAATGTCACTACGCCTGAAAATTAGCGTCAACAGAGCATCAACAGACTGTCAACAGAGGGTCAACAATTGTGGGTGTTGCATCTTGTATAATCCCAGGGCTGTGCTACAGCATGTACCCATAATCGAGGTATTGGCCACCTTTATGGGCACTATGGTTAGTGTCCATGTCGCTAAACCTGAAAATGAGCTTCAACACAGCATCAACAGAGCGTCAACGATTTTGGGTGTTGTATCTTGTATAATCCAAGGGCTGTGCTATAGCATTTACCCATAATCAAAGTATTTGCCACCTTTATGGGCAATATGGTTACTGTCCATGTCGCTAAACCTAAAAATGAGCATCAACAGAGCATCAACAGAGCGTCAACAGAGCGTCAACAGAGCATCAACGGTGCGTCAACGAATTTGGGTATTCTATCTGCTATAATCCAAGGGCTGTGCTACGGCATATACCTATAATCGAAGTATTTGCCACCTTTATGGGCGATATGTTCAGTGTCAATGTCACTACACCTCAGAATGAACGTCAACAGAGCGTCAACACAGCGTTAACAGAGCATCAACAGAGAGTCAACAATGCGTCAACAGAGTGTCAACAGAGTGTCAACAATTTTTGGTGTTGCATCTTGTATAATCCAAGGTCTGTGCTATGGCATTTACCCATAATCGAAGTTTGGCCACCTTTATGGGAAATATGGTTAGTGTCAATATCGCTACACCTCAAATTGAGCGTTAAGAGAGCCTCAATAGAGCCTCAACAGAGCCTCAATGATTTTGGGCATTGCATCTTGTATAATCCATCGGTTGTGCTACGGTATTTACCCATAGTCGAGGATTGGCTGCATTTATTCGCATTATGGTCAGTGTCGATGTCACTACAACCTTAAACTGAGCGTCAACAGAGCGTCGATGATTGTTGGTAATGTAAGTAAGGTAGTTGGAAAGGGATATGCTTGCTGTTAGGAGTAACCAACATATTGGCAGCCTATATCAGCAAAAGAGCAAGTGACACAGTCACTTCCCCATTCTGAAAACGAGCGTCAATGGAGCCTCAACGATTTTTGGACTTCTCCATAAAGTAATTAGTAAGTGATTTGCTCGCTGTTATCCATAACCAACATCTTGGCAGCGATTATAGGCAAAAGCGAAAGTGTCACGGTCATGGGCCCATACTGAAATTGACCGTCAATCTAGCGTCAACTGAGTGTCATCAATTTCTGGTGATCCATATTGGGTAATGAAGGCATTGCATGGATATTTGAGCTTATAATAGAACTATTGACCTCCTCCATGGTCAGAAATACACATTATTAAATGAAAAACACAAATTCAAATATTATCGATATCACAACCTGCAAAACAGGCACAATGTGATTCCTGGATGTCGAATAATCGATTTTAATTGAGTACTATTATCAAATAGCAAAGGGAAGTGCGTTATATGTATTCACAGATGAACCCACTGGACAACCCACTGACGACCCGACCAATTCAGACGGGTAGGGAGATTTCTATTCCGCGGTACTTGATTCAACGCCTCAGGTCTATTGAAGTCCCGGTCCGCCACCTTTACGCCAGTTCAGTTCTGACCCATGCCCGGACCAGAAGCGACGGTCCAGAACCATAGCTAACACTAGCCACCTCCGATAAATGAGCATCCACAGAACGTCAAAGATTTTTTGGTGTTGCAACTCAGATAGTTCAAGGGCTGCACAATGGCATTTACCCAAAATCAAAGTATTGGCCGCCTTTATGGGCAAAGATACTAGTGAGGATATTGCCACCGCCTCCTAATAATGAATGGCAACACAGCATCAACAGTTTTTGTGGGGGTTCAGCAAGCTACACAGCAACAAACTGCATTGCATTGTTTTTAAATTGAGTTTTCAATGGTCAGTCTTTTCAATATGTCTTTGTATACAACTTCCCAAATATGAATGCAATGTCTCACAGGTCTTACTTGTTCTTGCTCATAGCTCTAGAGACAATCTTTGAGAACCAGCTTTCTACTTTACTACAACGTAACTTTGAAAATCTCTCAAGTCGAATGACCCAGCTTCCAAATTGCTACCATGATGTGGGATTCAAAATCTGTAGATACCTCATTGTTAGAGGTTATGATGACTTCCAAAAATGAAGGTGTCTTGATTCGTGATTTGAGCGACCTTCCTTTGCAAAGTATATTGGATACTTGGTGGGCCTCTATGTATCTGGGCTCAAAGCGTTCCATTGCTTGGAATTATTCTACACATGTGCCTGCATGGCATTTCTATTTGCACTGTGGAATTGAGGAGACTGGCAGCCCTGGCATTATATTTATCGTTTGTCATCAAGTTCTTTGCCATCCATCAGAACATGGGACCAGCTCAATGGGGAAAAACGTGCTGGCAAAAGCGCACATTGCAAAGTTGAACGAATTAACCATGTCGGAAGTTAATGAATTGAGTAGTTCAATAGTTGATGAAACAGCTTTGGCCATACTGAAGAGACAAGGAAGTCCAGGCATTACAATTGTAACTTCGCTAAGGAAGTTCGTAGTAGACATTTAGGTTGTATCCATATTAATGGAATTGACAGACAAAATGCTCCAAACTGGCAGCGAGGGACTTTGTAGCTGCCAATTCTCCCCAATACACCTGAAATCGCTACCTGATGTTAGGATTCGATTTGGCTCACAGTCCATGGACCGCTCCAACAAACTTAGAGGTATGACGGTCATATAATTCATTACCAAGTGAGCTGGGGCTACCATCCACCAGCACCCTAAGCAACATTTGCGGGAGGGAATACTTACTGACAGGGGATGCAATTAAGAAGCAATTGCCGTCACTGAATAAAGTTAGTTTAGCTTTAGACAGCTGGACATCAATGAACACATCAGGTATACCATCAGTCATTGCGTACTATATAGATCAAAAGTGGGCAATGCGACAAGTGCAACTCGCATTCAATGAGGTTGGTTGCCTATTCTCTTCCTATTTCAGAAGCTGATTACAGATGATAGGTCCAGGGTCAATGTACTGGAGCAAGGCTAGCCGTACATTTGAAGGGAGCTCTTGATTAGTGTTAGCAACGGGTCCGGACCGTCAGTTCGGGTCTGGGTCCGGGTCCAAACTGAACGGTTGCCAAATTGGGTGTCCGGGTCGTCAACAAACCCGAACTGCCTACTCGGGTACGGTTTCATGGTAAACTCCCAACCCGTCTGAATTGGGCGGGTTGTCAGCGGGTCACCCAGCGGGTCCATTTATAGATTCATATAAGGCTGTTGTATTTGCAGTGTGTTAATAGTATCTGATCAAAATCGCGATTTCAGCAACCAACAATGTGCTTTTGCTTGTTGAGGAGTGTGTAATATCGATTAATTTGGTATCTGTGTTTCACCTTAGATATATGCTATTTTTGCCTAGCAAGGCGGTCAATAATACAGTTACGCACGCAAAGATCCGCGCGATGCGTTGATTACCAAATATGCAAATCCTAAAACTGGTGACGCTCGGTTGACGCTCATTTTCAGGATGCCGCAGGGAGCATCTCGCTGTTGTTTTTGCCTGTAAAGGCTGCCAATATCGCATAAATGGATGTCTACAACTAATCGGAACATTACTTACCGAAGATGCAAAGCTAAAAATCGTTGACGCTCCGTTGGCGCTCATTTTTAGGCCATAGTAGCAATGTCGTCGCTACTGTTTTTGCCTAGAAGGGCAGCCGATAATCTGATTATGGCCTATTGTCGCCGCACAACACTAGGATTTTCAATGATACAAGGCCCAAAGTCGTTGACGCTCCGTTGACGCTCATTTTTAGGACATAGTAGCAATGTTGTGCCAAGAGGTTTTGCCTAGAAAGGCGGCCGATAGCACGATTATGGCGTAATGTCGCCGCACAGCCCATGCAATTTCCAAGATGCAAGGCCAAATGTCATTGACGCTCTGTTGATGCTCATTTTAATGTATTGTCCATCCAACATCTGCTGCTGTCGACAATTGATTTCATCCTGATTTGACTTGATCGGCTGTTATTCTGCCTGATTGAGACTCAGCCCTGTGGCAAAGCCGAGCGGCATAATAATCTTGCACTGTTCACTCTCACACGACTAAACATGATGTATCATGCCCAAAGATTCATTGCGCCTGCTATACATCTATTTATGAACCGATATTCACGATCTACTTCTTACCATTCGCCCATAATATATCTCTAACTGCAACTCTCAGTCAAGCTACATAAGGCTGGTGAACCATTGACCCATTCTGTCCTACTTGTTCTTCGCTCCGTTGTTTCTCCGTGTTTCGACTGCATTGACCGTCACCAACACCTTTTCAGCCTCTCTCTTTGACTTCCGTGTCGGCCGAACCAATCTGGGCACATTTGGCGCGGCGCTCACATCCTGCTGCTCTGGGAATCCTGGATCCTCAATGCCATTGTTGGGGCCTATATCGGATTCATCGTCTGCTGCACAATCATCTTCGCTGTTATGTGGATTATCCAACTCGCCATTCCAGTTCAGCCAATCATCGGTGTCCGAAATGCATTCAGGTGCGCTATCGCCATCACTTTCGACTGGATGACGGTTGATTCTCCGCATTTGGCGGACATTTAAGATCTGAGTTCGTCCTCCAGGGAGGTCATTTGCAGACAACGCTGGTGGCAAAGGTGATCTTTCTGACAATTTAAATGCAGCCGCACCATCATGTTGAAAGAGTGACCAGGATGCTTTAACACTCTCTTCAGTGTCCGAAATGTATCCTACAGCGGTCATCTGCTTGTTTTGAGCGCGAGATTCCTTCTAGGTAGCATGTAGATTTTGGCTGCCCTGCCACACCTCCAAAAAGTTGTGAACCTTGGCCATTCTGTGCAATTTCCTTTCCTCCGCCTCTTTCTTCATTTCCGAGTCGTTTTCTGTGTGTGGGGTATCCAATTCTCGGCCAGTGCCTGCCAAAATCCCGTTATTGGCTCGAGCAAACTGCCTGACAACAACTTTTTCGCGAAGGGTTTTGCCTGTGGTTTTTGACTGCCTCCACCCAATCACATCTCGTCCAAGGGAAAAACTGGCCTCCACTCCGACACCATGTGGTATGATAAAGAATATGTCGCGAGCCACATTGGAGAGATCGGCGTATTTTGAGTGCGTTTCCTCCTGTTGGCGCCACCAATGAGGTATGTCCGGTATCCAAAATGTACTGCCAATCTCCATTGGGTTTGTTTGTTTGTAATCATTTTGCATTCACCCCGAAGGGGTGCCCAGCTAAGTTACCATAAGCCGGCCGACCACTGGTGGTCATGGTATTTAATTAACATTTTTATCCCTGTCCATCGGAAACTTCCTGTCCATCCATCGGCTAAATTACGGCCAAACTAGCTCACATAACACCTACTTCTGACTCAGGCAAAGTTGTTTCCTCCCACTTCCCGCTACCCAATGGAGGGCACTAAGGCCACTGACCCACCAAGCCCACCCCCATTACTAATTATTCGTATGCTCAACCTGTGGTGAGTTTGACACAGGGAACTCGTGGTGCGACATCAACTTGACACAAGGAGTCTGCTCGGGTAGAGGAGTGGCGCCGGGATTCGAACCCGTAACAATGTGCATAGTGGTGGCAAGACCAAACCACTACACTACGAGGCCACTCCCCAATCTCCATTGGGTCGGAGTTGTAATCATTGAGATTTGGATTAATTTGTCCCCAGTTCTTTGGTGCTTCAGGCGGCGAATTGAAATAGAGCCTGGCGGCGGTCAATAAGCGGGCTGCACAATCGCTTCGTCCGGGTGTCGTCTCAGGCACATTGCTAGGCGTTAAGTATTCCTCATCATCGCTGGACAAATCATATGGATCACAGGATGATTGATAGGACCCTGATGCCGTTGCGGAGGGGACGAGATTGCTGCGCGGTACTGTTTCGAGTTCATTGACTGGCGCACCTCGCTGTTTAGCGCAGTATCCATTTTCCACATACTTCAGCAAGGCCTCTTGGTATTGTGTAGTGTAGGATGTCTCGTTCTCAGGATCAATATCCATTCCCCTGTCCCACTTTCTAAACGATCGCAACTTCCGGAACGGATCAAGGATTTGTGCGGAAATCAGGAGCATACCCGTCGTAGGTGTCACTTCAGCGTAGTATTTGGAAAGCTTCTGCCGAGCTAACTTCACAGCGAAGAACAAGGATTCTTTCCATTGAGTCTTCTTCATGGCCAAAGCCCGCATCATGCGGTCCATGTGATCGAACATGTCGTTGTACACTGTGATGACGTGATGCAATGTGACTGTATGCCTCTTCTACATCCGAAGGGTTCAATATCGAAATGGCCTCAACACTTCCGTGACATACCTGACAATCGTCCATTCATCTTGAGTTGTGAATAATGTCCGATATTGAGCGTATTTTGGGTTCTGAAGCCACTCATGGGTAAATTCCCTTAAGCGGTAGGCGCGCTCGAGTAACTCCAGTGTAGAGTTGCAACGTGTTTTCACATCCATATTATGAAGTACCGCAATGATGACTTTGGCTTTTTGACAATCAATGAACTCATTTCGGCGACCAGGTGTCAGCGTAATTACTACAGCAAGCATTCTCTGCTGTATGAAGGTCAGCTTCAGGACTTTCAAAATATCATGAAATGCGTACTTTCTCAATTATCTTTGCTAAACCTGGTTTCATGGCCGACATCTTGTTGATTCTAGCATTGCTCTCTTTTCGAAGTCTTTGACTCTTCCCAATGTTTATGCTTTCATTATCTCCAAATTGCTGATCGCGCTCATGGGCTTCCCAGGACTTGGTGCGGCCTTTTACACCGAGACTGCTCATGAATGCACCTAAAGCCAGCTGTATGACGTGCGCCATGCATGGTATGTGGTTCCTCAATGCTGGCCACTCGATTCCAGAGGCCTCAAGTGTTGATTGCAGCTCGCATGTCATCGGGTAATTTGATGAAGCATTACCAGTTGTAATACCAAGCAAGCGGCCCTCGGTAAGCTCAAAACGACCAAGCACATCCTTCAAATGTACGGCTAACCTTGCTCCCGTATGTTGGCCCTTGACCTATCATCATTAATTACCTTTTGAAATGGGAACCGAACAGGCGGTCAACCTCATCGAAAGCGAGTTCAACTTCACGCAATGCCCAGTTTCGATCCATATAGTACGCAATGACCGACGTTATTGCTAGTTTGTTGGTTGATGTCCATCCGTCCAAAGCTAAACTAACTTTATTTCGTACCGGCAATTGCTTCTTAAATTCATCCACAGTCAGTGCATATTCCCTCCGGCAAATGTTACTAAGGGTCGTAGCGCACGGTAGAACTAGGTCGTTGCGTAATGACTTCTACAGCCGTCGTAGCTCGAGATTTGATATAGCGTTGCATGGAATATGTGCCGACACACATCGTAACATGAGGTAGCGATTCCACGTGTCTTGGTGAAATTCGGAAGTTTCAAAGTCCTTATCTGCCAGTTTGGAACGTTTTGTCTGTCATTTCGGTTAGTATGGATTTAATTGGATATCAAGTATCATTGTTCTCGGCACACTTACTATTGTGATTCCGCGACTTCCTTGTCTCTTCAGGATGGCCAACGCTGTTTCATCCACCGTCGAACTGGTCAATGCAGTGACCTCTGACTCTGTCCATTCGTTTAACATTGCGATGTGAGCTTTTGCCAGCAAGTGTTTCCCCATTGAGCTGGTCCCATGTTCTGATGGATGGCGAAGAACTTGGTGACACACGATACATATGATGCCAGGGCTGCCAGTCTCCTCTATTCCGCAGTGCAAATAGAATCGCCACGAAGGCGCATGTCTAGAATTATTCAATGCAATGGGCCGCTTCGAGCCTACATTCATTGAAGCCCACCAAGCATCGAAGATGATTTGCAATGTAAGGTCACTTAAATCACGAATACAGACACGTTCATTTTTGGAAGAGATCATAACCTCGAGCAATGAGGTGTTCAAAGATTGTGTATCCGACATGGTGGTAGAAATTGGAAAGCTAGGTATTTTGACTCGAGAGACTGCCGAAAATTACGATACAGTAACGCCGAATGCGGGTTCTTAAATATCCACTCTACTGCTCTAAGGACAATACTCAGATCAGTAAGACATTGCATGCATATTTGTAAAGTTGAATACAAGGAAAGATTGCAACGACTGACCGCGTAAAACTCCATTTAGGAACAGCATAATGCAGTTTATTGCTGTGTAGCGTTCGGAGCCTTGACGCACCGTGGGCGCTCAATTGTAGGAGGCGGACGTGATATCGTCATTAGCATTTTTACCCACAAAGGCTGCCGATACGTACATTGTGGTTTATCTCCGCTCCATTCCGGTCAGATTATCCAAGATGCCAGCGTACAAATTGTTGACACTCCGTTGACGCTGATTTTGGGACATGGTCACGATCTTGTCGTTAGCATATTTGCCTAGAAAGGTGGCCGGGAGTACGATTGTAGATCCTCGTGGTCGCATGGCCGATTGATTTTCCAAGACACAAGGCCTCAAATTGTTGATGCTCCGTTGACACTCATTTCCAGGGCATAGTAACGATGTCATACAAAGAATCTTTGCCTAGAAAGACAGCTGATAGTACGATTATGTGTTAATGTCGCCGCACTGCCACCGGATTTCCCAAGATGCATGGTGAAAAGTCGTTGACGCTCCGTTGACGCTCATTTTACGGACATAGTAGCGATGTCGTCGCAACTGTTTTTGCCTAGAAAGGCAGCCGATATTCTGATTATGACTTAATGTTGCCGCACAGCCCTAGGTTTTTCCGTAATACAGGGCCCAAAGTTGTTGACGCTCCGTTGACGCTCATTTTTAGGACATAGTAGCGATACCGTTGCAACCGTTTTTGCCCAGAAAGGCGGCCGATAATCTGATTTTAGCTTAATGTCGCCGCACAGCCCTAGGATTTTCGAAGATAAAAGGCCCAAAGTTGTTGACGCTCCGTTGACACTCATTTTCAGGACATAGTAGCGATGTCATCGCTACTGTTTGTGCCTAGAAAGGCAGCTGATAATCTGATTATGGCCTATTGTCGCCGCACAACACTAGGATTTTCCATGATACAAGGCCCAAAGTCGTTGACATTCCGTTGACGCTCACTTCTAGGACATAGTAGCAATGTTGTTGCAAGAGGTGTTGCCTAGAAAGGCGGCCGATAGCACGATTATGGCGTAACGTCGCCGCACAGCCCATGGAATTCCCAAGATGCAAGGCCAAAAATCGTTGACGCTCTGTTGACGCTCATTTTTAGGACATAGTAGAAATGTTGCCACCACCATTGTTCAATAGAAAGGCGGCCGATAGTCTGATTATGACGTACTGTAACCGCACAGCCTACTTGATATTTCATGACGCAATGCCAAAACCCGTTGACGCTGTGTTGACGCTCATTTTTAGGATGTGGCAACGACGGAGTCATTCGCTTTTTTCACAGTAACGCCTACCTATACATTCACTTTGGAAGGATGGGATAATGCAGCCCATTGATTGCTGAATGTGTAAGATTTAAAATTGTTGACACTCTGTTGACGCACACATTAATCACATCGAAACAGCCTATGTACACTCAATAATTGTATGCAACTAATCATATACACATTTTTGACATCCAGTATTGCGTTTGTATGTATTATCGTTCCCATCCAGGAGTTTTGTTACCTCTCACTTTCTGCTCAACTGCTATCTACGCTATCTGAGTGTGAAATGACGTGGCCCTATCACATTCCCGCGCTTTCGGCTGGCAATTGACAGCATGTAGATCATTTCACTAGTTTTTAGTAAATATAGCTCGACTTCCTCACCATTCCTTATCCAGCTCCTTCTCCTTGATTTCCATGATGTACCACAAGCAATTTCAAATATCTCAATCATGTGCACCAGGTCTGTGCGGAGAGTTATGCAGTTGGATACATGGATGAATGCAGCATGACGGTTGTCATTCAGATCGATTCGTCACGCGCACTGACCGCTCTTTCCATGACACGTATGACATCAGTCACTTGAATTTTGTTAGCTCATTTCGTCACTAATATTGCTTTTACTTTGGCACTTAACAGTCACTTGCAGAATGAAACTGAATGTTTTGGCCGTCTTACAGCGCGATTCGGATTCCAGAACGTTCACATGGTGCGTTCATCCCTTGCACATACAGAGACGAATTATCAAGTCTCACAATATGGTCACTGAAATCAAGAAAAAGCTGACACATAGCAAAATTGGTGGACAACTTGCTTTTCCCCACGATCAGACGTCAAGAATTACACTTTGCATATCTATTCTTCCGCAGACGCAAGAGCCGTCACCATCTCTTCGTCGGAATCCGATATCTATATGGTCATTAGCTGGAGGCCATATACAGGGGTAAACACTTACTGGTTCACCTGGCGTCGCTTTCAGCAACGGTGACGAATCGGGCTCCGCAGCTGGCTCACCACTAGGTATGCTTGATTTTGAATGCAGCTTTACCGAACCTAGCCTGATATGACTACTTCCTGGTCGAGAAGTCACTTCCGATAGTCTGGGGACAATGTCAAGACTGTCCATAAGCTCGGCAGATGTTGTCAGTGGATGCGGCGGAGCATTGTCATTCGTTCGCTGCTGAACGACTGCCGGAACCCTCGATTCGGATGTGCCGTACTTCTTATCTCGTTCACGGAAGTAGTCAGCTGCATCCTCCCATCCCAGTTGAGTCAATTCGTCGAACTTCATCTGCTTCTGCTGAAACCTCTCCATGCGCTGCTGTACCGTTTTAGTGATTGTGCCCATCACCCAGCCGGGTTCGTCATCTTCGCTCAGCTTGCCCTTCTCAGTCTCTTCATCATCCTCATCTTCCCCATCTTCCCCATCGTCGGAACTTGCAAGATCACTCAGACTATCTCCGATAGCAATCAGCATCTCCTGAAACAATGTTTCGGGCTTTCTGGATGTTAATCCCACGAATTCAGCGTGCGTTATATTGTCCTGCTCTTGTTGAACCGCTGCCTCTGCGTCTTCAACTCGCTTTCTTGCCCCAGCGGTCACTCTTTCAACAAACTCCTCAATCCATTTCTCTTTCTGTTCATTGCTTAAGAAGTGCGTTTCTCGTTGTTTCTCCGCAGCAAGCCTTTTTTTGGATCTCAAGCTGCGCAATGCCCCATGGGCTCGGACTCTCTCTGCCTCGAAGCCGCTCTTGCCTTCATTCGCTTGATGATGTCGTGGGGTTGAGTGCTTTGTCGATTTCCCATTTCTGCCAGCCGGAAGTGGCGAAAAGTTCTTTCTCGGTGCATTGACCATTGTAGTTTGGGTGGACTGTGTTGTTAGGCGAGATGTTGGATGTTGCTAGTTATGGACAATATGGAGGCAAGCTGCGTCTTTTATGTCAAAGTTGGTACATTTACTCATCTTGAACAAAGCAAAATCTTCCTCCTGATTGTCAAAAAATCAGGAATAGTGACGCTAACTGTACAACATAACCTGATTGTTAGTGTCATTTTCATGTAATATCCCGGGCATTATTTAAGACAAACATCAGCAGACGTTGTATCCCTCAAACTACTTCCTATTAATTTCACGCGATTAGGCGATTCCGGTGGTCGTACACCGCTATTTATCCTTGTTACCAAGCAAACAAGTTCACACCGACTTATTGCTAATTGCGGGGCGGTGGGAAACCCCTGCAAGTTGCAGCCATACTCAGCAGGATTCATCGTGAGCATAACAGTCATGTTGGCTGCTACTTATTCCCTTCTGACATGATGCTAACTATATAGTCCTCAGGGCTTCCCACTTCCTCTCGTTATCATCATCCTCTCCTATTCTACACCAGCACATCATGGATACACAACCACCCCCACTAGGTGAGAGCGGATCGAATACCAGGTGATTGGCGGGCGCAACATCAATTACGGGAATTCTCGGAACACAACAAGAGTGCAGACACAGGTTAGTGCACCATGACGCTGCCGATGCAGCCACCAAATATATGACCCAGGATGCACATTTAAAAATCGTCTGCAAGACTGGCAGCAGGAGAAATAAGAAGCACCATGCGGTGGGATGTGAGTATATCCATATCGATGCAATCGGCGGTCAATTAACCGTATAACATAGAGCGGGTGTCCGTAGAGCGATACGTAACGAATTCATTGCTGCCCGTAACGGGAAACCTCAATGGTCGACAAAGGCATTTGTCCGCACAGTCCGCGAAATCGAACATCATGATGTTGTGAGCTCTGGGATTTTCGCAGACGAATTTCCTGATAAGCGTCCCGTGAGTGGACGAACCAGGCTGTAATCACCTCAGAAGAGGCTACAGAAGCGTATATGGTAGAGGTAACAGCCGAATTTCATTGTTAAAAGCATCAACTAATGTCTTGTAGGTTTTCAACATGTCTGCAACTATGGCAAGGCCAGGAGGTCGGGTACAGCTGGAACAGTCCGACATGCGCCTGGCATTGAATATGACCAAAATGGCCAAAGAAGGCTTTTCGCGCGACGCAATTGAGGAAACGAAATATCTCATAAAGCAACCACGCGCCGAGGTCCGAGAAGGAAAGAAGCGGGGTGTTGAGTTTCCTGGGCCCAAAAAGGTGAAGGCTGCGATACAAAGACACCCGGCAATGCTTCGTCAAAACCAAACGTCCGGCTGCCTTCCTTGCCAAAATGGCACTGCAAAGAATCCGCAGACACGCTGGACCCGCAAAGGAACAGGTGCACCTCCACCCGCCCGACGCAGAGAGTGGATTCCAGAGCCGACTCCACCTCCGCCAGGCATGCCACCCGCCCCAACCGGTAACACTTCGGGAGCTCAAACTGCTGAAATCATCAATTTGCCGGCCAGATATACGTATTCGCATACAGGTCTTCCCTGGGCGGAATATTTCGAAGATGATGAGGATACCGAGCACGATACCGATTTTGATCCAGATATGCTGACTGATGAAGGTTAGTACACTCTCTG